>Ga0307516_10000271_pt1 | contig 66564 bp, 47 predicted proteins | sample 19_EM_MG_FD_203310 | JGI IMG/M metagenome (GOLD analysis project Ga0307516, IMG submission 203310) | Populus trichocarpa ectomycorrhiza microbial communities from riparian zone in the Pacific Northwest, United States - 19_EM | ecosystem: Host-associated > Plants > Roots > Unclassified | place... | reverse complement strand
AGACGCACTCGTTGATCTCCTCCGCAACGGTCTCGTCGAACGTCAGCTGCCAGACCACGAGCAGGACGTGGTACACGAGCTGCAGCGGGACGCCGCCCTGGACGACGAGCCCGGCGCCGCTGGCGTCGCTGCGCTCGCTCGCGGTGCCGCCAGCGGTTTCGAGCAGCAGCGCCACCAGCGGCGGCATCGTTTCCTCCTCCAGGTCCCAGAACGCCTCGCGCGCGTAGGGCGTGCGCAGGAGGGCGACGTACGCCTGGATGGCGAGGTCCTGCTGGTCGCGCTCGTGCGCCTTCGAGACGGCGCCCAGATAGCGGTAGAACTTGGGCAGGGCGTCGGCCGCGGCGGGGGGGAGCTTCTTGCTGCTGTTGCCGCCGGCGAGCGACAGCGAGAGCAGCGGCGTCAGGATCGCGGCGCTGAGCACGGGGATCACCGGGTCGCCCGAGCCCTCGAGCAGCGAGAGCAGCAGCTCGAACGGATTCGGCAGTGCCAGCAGCGACTCCGCGAAGCTCGGAACATCTGTCGTCACCAGCCACCACCGCCAACCATCAGCCCTTTCCTCCTCCGCCCGCACGCCGCCGCCCTCCACACCCGCCCCCCCACCCGCCCAGTCCTCCCCGCCGCAGCCGAGCGGAACTCACCCTCCAGCAGATCCCCGGTCCACATGAGCATCCACTGCACGAGGTCGATGCGGTCGACGTTGGCGCTCTTGCGCACGACGCCGGTGTCGCCGAGGATCAGCCGCGCGTACGTCTCCGGATCGTCGTGCAGGAGCTGCGCCCGCCGCGCCGCCGGCACCTTGTCCGCCGCCTTGATCGCGCGGACGTCCGACTCCGTCACCACGTTGTACCGGACGTAGGCGTCCCACGCCACCGCCCGCCCGCGCACCAGCGACTTGTATTCGGAAAGGATGCTTTGGCCGTCGAGCGACATCGTGAGCTGGTGTGTGTGAGTGAGTGTGTGCGTGTTGGGGGGAGGGGAGAATGGCGGTATCGTGTGTACGTAAGGTGCGATGCAGCTGCGGCGAGAAGAAGCCGTCGGAGCTTGCTGGGTGTGGTGTGGTTAGTACGTCACTTGCTTACCCGGCGGCTCGAGCCCCTCCCCCACGCCATCATGAGATCTCGCTCGTCCGAGACAGCCGATCGGGCGCTCGGCTGCATGGAAAGCACGACACACTGTGCTAAGGAGTTTACTCTCAGGCGGAGCTGGAACAAACTGTCCCCCGCCGGGGCTGCGGTGGAGCGAGCACTGGCGAGAGGATGCCTGACCACCCTGTAGTATATCACAGACATCGTACGTTGGGATTATCCAAGCGGCGAAGTTTGAGATTAGCAGTTTCGCTCACAGCGTTGCAGGTTTCCACTCAAGCAGAAGTGAAATTATTCTAGAGTACCCAGGTACCTCGAGGGCGTGGATCAGCTTGAGCAATTCGGGGGTTCAAGCCAAAAGGCTGGCCTATTCTAGAAACCGCCGAAATGGAAAAAAAAAAGAAAACAGAAACAAAAAGAGCAGTCCTTTTCGAAGCCAGCCCCTGTCCCCCCCCAGGCCACCCGCCCGTCCTCCATTCGCTTACTCGGCGGAAGCGGCGGCACCAGTGATAATCTCGACCAGTTCACCAGTGATAACGGCCTGTCGGGTGCGGTTGTACAGGATCTGGAACTTTCCGATCATCTCACCGGCATTTTTGGATGCGTTGTCCATGGCGTTGCGACGGGCGGCAATCTCGCAAGCGTAGCCCTCGGCAAGAGCCTGTTCAGTCGGCCAGTCAGCCATTCGTTGTTGGGGGGCGGAAAACGATTGAATGAGTCCGGGGGGTGCTTCCATACCCAGTAGATGGAGTTGGCAAGAGCGAACTCGCGAAGGTTGGGAAGCTGCTCGTCCTCAATCTCGAAGGCGGAAATGTTGGCTGGTGGGTGTTCGCCGGGTTAGCCGAACCGAACAACGACAGCACGACCGGAGGTCAACGGCGGATGCAGCGAGTTGGGGGGGACAAGGAATCTCAGAAGGAAGGCAACGGAAAATATCCACATGGTTTTGCGCTCTCGGATATGACAATGGTTTACATCCGAATTCTTTTCATCACTGCGTCCGGAGGAGGAGGAGGAGGAGGAGGAGGAGGGAGGGAGGCGAGAGATAGGTAGCAAAGTCAGAGCGATGGGGACGTACCAGCAGCCTTTATGGATTCCTCGGAGAAGGCATTAATGGTGGTCGCTTCGTACGAGACGGGGGACAAGAACGAGTTGTAGACAATCTCGACGTTGTCGTACTGGGTGTCCAGCGACATGATCTGGTTGGCGATAGCCTGGGCGGTCGCGAACGTGGGAACGTCCTTTCCGATGCCGGCGAAGCTCAGCACCATGTTCCTGGGGTTTGATCGTCCGAGCTGGGACTTGCACTTTTCGCCCATGACAACGAGGTCTGCATTCTCGTTGGTGAGCAGCTTGACGCGCACCGCCTTCGACAGACTCGAGTGCACGCCACCACACAGTCCCTTGTCGGATGACGAGACGATGTAGAGCGTCTTGCCGGTTTCGGCGGGCTGGGCCTCGGCCTCCTCGAAAAGCTTGTTGGACGTCTTTCCGTAGACGCGAGACTCGGCCATGGACTTCTGAGCCTGGTTCATCTTGGTCGAGGCGACAATCTTCATGGTCTTGGTGATCTTTTCGATGTTTTTGATCGACTTGAGACGCCCCTCGATCTCGCGCAGAGTGGCATAGTTGTTGGAGAGGGCCGGCCTGAGATGAAGACGAGGACGGTCAGTTCGGTCAGTCCGTAACGTTTCCTCCCCGTGCCCTCTTGTTGATTTCCTCCCTTCCTTCCTTCCTTCCCTCCTCCCTTCCTGTTCTTCTTTCGACACACCCGGAACCGCTCATCCAACACCCCCCCTTCTTTCTCTTGCGACCTTCGGCTCGGAGCGGGGGATGCTGGGCAAGAGGGCAGGGGAGGGCATTGGGAGGGCAATTACCTGCAAGAAGCAGCAGTTGCCCGCTGAAGGGCAGGTCTGGCTGCCCGGGAAAGCATTATGGCGGCGAACTCTTCGGGAGTGAACGGTGTTGGCCGGGGGGGGTGGGTGGGATGGCTTGGAGGGGAGAGGTGGCGGAATTCGGTTTCGAAACGGAGAAAGTCGCGATGGCGCCGGGGTTGTATTTTCCCTTGGCTTGCCTCACTCCAACTGCACTTCCTGCTCCGTTCGGCTAGCTGGCGCTCATCCAGCAAGAGTGGCCAACGCTAAATCACCAGCCGCAAACCACACCTCAGCTTACAAGCTCCGTCACAACAAAGCCCAAGATAAATAAATAAAACAAACAAAACAAAACAAAACAATAGGGGATAGATGTCAAAATCGGGGGTTTTGGAGTGTGTATGTTGCTGGTGGGAGTTGTTGCCGACCAATGGCCGGTTGGGGGAGTGGCTGATGTGGCTGTGGCGTTCAGCTGGCCACATCGTTGTTGGATGAGTAGTTATCTAATGACGGCGCCACTGTCATTTCTGCCCTGCTGCTTTGATCGGTTTTTGTGTCGGTGGTATTCGACCGCACTATTGCGCTGAAACTCTTTTCTCTGGAGTGATCCGGCCTGATTTGCATCTCACACAGGCAGGTCGTGGGGTGGCTTGGTTGCCTCGGGGTGGGCTTGGAATCGCGAATCGTCAACTCACTCCAATTGCCGTCTCCCACGTCCTCGGACAGACATCTCGACAGTGCTCCAGGTTAGGCATTCACCCCCCCGACCGACGCAGCGGCGGAGGGGAACCGGCCATGTTTCCTGAGGACGCATCCGCGAGTCAGTCCGAAGAGACGGATTCTGCGGCCCAGCCCAGCTTCTCGCAACTCCGGGCCCCGTCCGTGGGGTTTCGGCAGCTGTGTGTCGCGGCGGATGGGCACATCTCCGATTGGGCCGCACTCCGTGAAGCAGTTAGGGTTGTTCCTAGAACAGTGTTCAGACCTGATAAATTAGTAGCATTATCAATTGCTGTTATTTGGTCAGCGACACCGCCGTGAGATCACGCACGTATAAGACTTGAAGTCTGCTGGCACAGGACGACAGGAATGGCGGGATAAAAGCTCCATAATATTGCACCGTTGATGTAGCGTAGTTGCTTCGGCATATCAACAGTGACCTGGCTGTCTGGGCCAGCCGGCCCATCCAGTGATTAGGAATCCGTCCAATCGCCCGGGGAGACATCCGCTATGCCACATCGATGCCGGAAGTGAGCCGAGGCCGGCCGCCTGCAACAGCAGCACGAGTCCGCAACACCGGGATACCGGTTGGCACTCCTTCCGCGCTCGGGCCGGTGCTGGGCAGTCTCGACGCCGCGGCCGTGGAGGCATCTGCATAGAGGGCCCGTTGCTGGCCTCCGCAAAGGTTCGTGACACTTTCTCGACTGGCGGGTACTATGACCACCGGAAGCGGCAGCAGCGGTTTCAGATCGAGCGCCCCGACTGCCCTTGGGCAGCCCGACACCGCAGGTCCCGAGCACCGCACAGGCGGTCCGGCAGCGGGTCGACCACCCATCCGCTGCGGGTGGCCAGGAAAGAGCCTCTCGCGCAGAGGACGAGGCTGTCCAACCGGAATCCGGGTTCGCGAGCAGCAGAGAAGTTTCCGGACGAGCGTCCCGTCCTGCTCGGTTCGGCGGCTGGTCTGCGGGGAGCGCTGCGGGCTCGGCGTGCCCGGGGAACGGCGCCGGTCCAGCCTGAACTTCACCCGGACGAAGGGCCGCGGCCGTCGCCGGGCTCGCGTGAGAATCCGCAGCGCGGACCAGTCGTCTGCGTGTCTGCAATCGTTACTCACCCCCCCCCGACAGGACGGTCCAGCTCCCCCAGCGGCAGTCCACAGTGAAGCACTCGGGGACTGGCATGCAGGGTCCTCCCGATCGATCGCCGAGACGGATACAGCAGATGGGCGCGGATCGGAGCGCACGGGGAGCAGGAAGGAGAGGCAGAAGAAGTGACAGATGCGGGCTGACGGGTGGATGAGTCATCAGGACAGATGGCACCGATTGTCTCCCTCTGTCTCCAGCGCTTTCCCGCTGGGCATCACGGCGATCGAGGCAGGGCTCCTCTCGGAAGCGTGGCGAATGGGTTCTCGCCGCTCTGCCCTCCGCGTTCGCGGCCGTGAGTGCGAACACCGCCGTCGGCCGGCGGAGACCAGGCTGCCTGGAGCGCGGCTGCTGAATTCCGCGCTGTTCGGTCTCTCCAGCTCGGTTTGCGGTCCACAATGTCCACAGCAAACCGCCATGCCAGCTGTCCTGGCGGAGTGGCTGCGCGGGCCGCGTGCGCGAGTGCTGGGTCCTGCAACGGGAAGATTTGCTCTAGTGGAAGGCGACGAACATCTTTTCTCGCACTTCCTTTCTGCCTTCTCCGCCCTCTCCGCCCTCTCCCCCGATCCTTCCATCCCTCTCTGTCTCTTCCTCTCCGTCTCCTCTCCCTTCCTCTCTTGTCCTCTTCCCTTTCGTTCTGTGTTCGCCTCTTCCCGCGCCGTCTCACCACCGTCGACCTCACCTGGCGGGCCGTCGCCCACCTCGATCTGCTTGCGTTCCTGGAAAATATACTTTCGTGTATATCTCTCCCCCAAACCCTAACCCAAACCCCTGCGGCTCTCTCTCCAGCTCTTTGTAATTGCAATCGGGGTTGCTTCAGTCCCTTTCCTTCCGCCACCATTTGTGCCAGCATTGGTGGTTCCCGAGTCGTCGGGGTTGCATCGTTGCTCTGCACATTAGTCCGTCCTACTGCGCGACGCCTGCTACTGCCACCCAACAACCACGTCCGCCCAGCATTCTCGAACCCCCGAATTCTCCTTCGGCTGCGACACCTTAAAACTCGCGCTCCACGGCCTCCTCTTCCACCAACGCCGAGAACAGCTTCGTCAACCACGACACCCTCGGCTGCTGGGCTTTCGCACGCTTCGCCCCCGCTTCCTCCGCTATTCACCACTATGTCCTCCTCCGAGGACGACATGCCCCTAGCCAAGAGAGCGTCAACCAATGGTATGTGAAGCCTCCACTGCCGTTCGCCACGACTCTGCTTCCACCTGGATATGCGTGTGCTTTCAGTCAACTCTCCTCCCTCTTCCCCTTCGGACTTTCCTTTCGTGTGTTGCTGGCTGCGTGGCGTGGCTGCGTGCTGGCAGCAGGCGCTCCGGTGGTGGTGGTTGCGGCTGCCGTTGTCCAAGTGCGCGCCGTTTCCCGGACTCGCTCGTTGGTCGCTGACGTCTCGGTCGATGCGTAGGCTCGTCATCTCCGTCGAAGCTGCGAAGAAGCCCTATATTTCCCTCGAAAATCACAAAGGCAACCGATCGCAAGGTCGACAAGGAGTACCAGGAAATGGACGTCGCCAACCTCGGGGAAAACGTTCCCCAGGGCATCTCGATCAGCAACGGTCCGGTAATGGAGTACGACGCCAACGGCAGACGGATCTCGAAACGCAAAGTCAGGAAGCCCGCAATCAAGGAAGAGAGTGAGAGCGACAGCGACGCTCCGCTTGTGAGTCTTCCCGTCACTACTATCGCCCCGTCGTTAGAGCATTACTGACGCTCTCTAGACTAAACGGCGAAGAACTGCCAACGGTGCACCCAAGACTGCCGCGGCTGATTCCTCGGACAATGCACCGCTCGCTAAGAAGTCGAGTCCCAAGGCGACGAAAAAGTCAGCATCCCCAACAGTCACTAGGATGCCTCCTACAATAACCGGAGGAATGGATGATTCGGACTCCGACGTGCCGCTTGCTGCGGCAAAACTGTCCAAGGAGAAGGCTCAGATCATCAAAGAACAGAACCAAACTTCGAAGAAGCTCCAGGCCGAAGCCAAGAAGGCTGCTGCTGTGGCAAAGAAGCGGAAACCAACCGTCAAAAAGGAGATGGATAGTGACAGCGACGTCCCGTTGAAGGGCAAGAGACGCGCTTCGCCGGCCAAGAGAGCGAACGGCATCAAGAAAGAGGAGTCGACCGACGACGACAAGCCTCTTGCCAAAAAGCCGAGGGCCACCAAGGCACCGGCTGTCAAGGAGCCCGCCAGCAAGACCGAAGCAAAGGCCAAGGGACGTGTCAAGAAATCGGAAACCCCCGCGGTTGCAACGCCTGTAGAAAACGGGGAAAACGAAGAAGGAGAGGAGGATGAGGAAGAGTACAAGTGGTGGGAACAGCCCGAGACGGATGGCACAGTCAAGTGGACCACGTTGGAGCACAACGGTGTCGTCTTTCCACCGCCTTACGAGCCCCTTCCCAAGGACGTCAAGATGCTCTACAATGGCGTTCCCGTCACATTGCCGGTCACTGCCGAGGAGGTTGCTGGCTTCTTTGGAGCGATGCTGGAAACGAACGAAGTGAAAAACCCAAAGTTCGTTCAAAATTTCTTCCACGATTTTCAGGAGATTTTGAAGGAGAGTGGAGGTGCGAGAGATCCACAGGGAAAGGTAGGGGCCTCCGGTGGTTCGTCTCTCCCGAGAATCCGATGCTGACGGCTTCACAGAGAGTGCCGATCAAATCCTTCGAGAAGTGTGATTTTATGCCTATGTTCAATTACTTTGAAGCGAAGAAGGCTGAAAAGAAGGCTATGAGCGCCGCGGAAAAAAAGGCACTCAGGCTGGAGAAAGACGAGTCCGAGAAGAAGTACACGACCTGTCTGCTCGACGGCCGCAAGGAGAAAGTCGGCAACTTCCGTATCGAACCCCCTGGTCTCTTCAGAGGACGTGGTGACCACCCAAAGACCGGCAAAGTCAAGAAGCGGGTTCAGCCCGAGCAGGTCACTCTGAACATTGGCCGCGATGCTCCTGTTCCGCCGCCTCCCGAGGGCCACAAGTGGGGCGGAATCCAGCACGACGACAAAGTTACGTGGTTGGCGACATGGAAGGAGAACATCAACGGTAACATCAAATACGTCATGCTTGCTGCCAACAGCAGTCTCAAGGGCATGAGCGACTATAAAAAGTTCGAAAAGGCCCGTGAACTCAAGGTAAGTGGCTCAACCTTGGATATGTGGCTAGCTGCAGCTGACAGAATCTGATGGGTAGAAACACATCGATCGTATCCGCAAGGACTACACCAAGGATCTCAAGTCTACCCTTATGGCTGATCGCCAGCGCGCCACCGCCATGTACCTCATTGACGTGTTGGCGCTCAGAGCCGGAAACGAGAAGGGCGACGATGAGGCGGACACCGTGGGCTGTTGTTCGCTGCGCTTCGAGCATGTCACTCTTGAGCCTCCCAACAAGGTCGTCTTTGATTTCCTGGGCAAGGATTCGATTCGCTACCATGATACCGTGGAGGTTACCCCCCAAGTCTTCAAGAACATCAGGATCTTCAAGAAGTTACCGAAGACCACTGGCGATATGATCTTCGACCGCCTCAATGTGAGTCTTGCGTCCCCGACGTTCCCCAGGAAACATGGATTACTGACATTGCATCTAGACTACCGATCTCAATAAGCATCTCCAGGGCTACATGAAGGGACTATCTGCCAAGGTATTCCGTACCTACAACGCCTCATGGACGATGCAGAGAGAAATGATGAAGATCCCCAACGAGGGTACGGTTCACGACAAGTATGCCGCCTACAACGAGGCCAACAGAATGGTCGCCATCCTGTGTAACCATCAGAGGACGGTGAGCAATACGCACGAAGCCACACTGGCAAAGGCGGGAGAAAAGGTATGGAGCAACCCCCTCTTGTGGTAGTTCGTCTCTAACGGGAGCACGCAGATCAAAGCTCTACGTTACCAGAAGCTCCGCATGAAGAGACAACTTCTTTTTCTTGAACCCGGGAGGAAGAAGAAGAATCCCGATTTCTTCGAGCCGGATCCGGAAATCGACGACGAGAACTGGATCAAGGAGCACCAGCAATCCCTGATCGAGCAGGAGCGCGAGAAAATCACGAAGAAGTTCGAAAAAGAAAACGAAAAACTCGTTGCCGATGGCGAGAAGGAGCTCAAAGCTGATGTCCTCGAAGAGCGACTAGCAGTCCTCGAGGAGATGGAGGATGAATTCAAGGAGGAGAACAAGAAAGGTGCTATCGAGCCTAAGACCCGGGGCGCCACCGCCGAAAAGATTGAGGCCAACATCGAGAAGATGGACGAGCGTATTCGTAAACTTGAAATCGAAGCCAAGGTCAAGGACGACAACAAGACGGTGGCCTTGGGGACATCCAAGATTGTGAGTTCCAATCACTTCGATGTGTGCAATTGATGCTAACTATATCCTCCCCAGAACTACATCGACCCTCGTTTGACGGTCATGTTCTGCAAGAAATATGATGTTCCCATCGAGAAGGTCTTCACCAAGACGCTCCGGGACAAATTCAAGTGGGCCCTGCAGTCTGCAGATGAGAAATGGGAGTTCTGAAGAGCCCCGCTGGGTGTTGTCCGCGGATGGGGAACGGGTACTGAAGAATCCTACCGGTGTAGAAGCGGGATCGTGCGGCTGTTATCTTCTGCTTTTTTTTTCGTCTACCCTTTTTTCCAATGCAACCGGCGTAGAGGAACCGGAAAGAAAGAATGATCAAAATTAGAGAAGTTGAAATGGGGGGGGCAGTTGGTTTTTCTCTCTCTCTCTCTCCTTGTATGTTTAGTTTCTCTTGGTTCTTTTTTTTTTGATTGGAGTTAACTAGTTCCTTCGTGTGCTGCATTCTGTGTTTACTATAGGGGAGTGGATGGGGACGGGGCGTGAGTGGGTGAATGCTTGTATTTGTATAAAGGGGGTTCTCTTTTTTCATGTCGTCCTCGAGAGGGCTCACTTATGTACGTCTGGCATAGATGGGGGGGGGGGGGACTGGGTGGATTGGTGATGATCAGGACAGTATGCATTATGTAGACTGCTTTAGATAGCGAAGTATCTATACAACCACGGATGGAACGGCGATATGCTCGACAGATATACTTGCTTCGCATTTTCTGTTACTGTTCCGAGCCTGCTGCCGCCGACAAACCCGTGTACTGTAGTACCTACGCGGAGTCGTGCATCGGTAGAGCGGCGACTTTGAGATGATTCGAGTTTGGTGGTCAGTAATTATATATATAGTGTGCGATGGCGAGTCAATGCCAAGTCCGCTCGGGGGCAAGATGTGCCCTTTCACGGCAGTGTCCCGACATCACGTCTGACATGCCGCGCTAACCGGAGAGCACAGACAGACAGTGACTGCATGTAGCCCATTATTGATGACCAGGACGACATCTTCGTCAACGTTGCGAAAATGGGGAACAATGTCCCATGAACGCCGCCCGCACCTGGCTCATTCCGGCGCATGGCCGGCTGAAGAACTACATACGGTGCGTGTCTCTTCTCTCTCGTGCATACATACTTTTACTTGCAGTTGCTTGTGTCGGCTGCGCTGGCACACAGTTTTCGGCCGGGGGCTGGAGGGGGGTTCCGTTTGCATCCGTCCTGTCCGTTCCCCCTCCACCCCTCCCGCACACACACACAAAAAAAACCTTCCGTTCAGAGATATCTACATAGTTAGATCTCGCGAGGTCTTTTTTTTTTCTCTTTTGCTTCCCGTTCACACAATATACCAACCTACCCACTCAACGTAACTATTTCGTCTTGTCCTCACGCTCTGTTATCGGCTACGTACACACATGTATGTACCTCTATTGTGAAGTCCTTGTCGGGTGTTCACCGAAGAATTTTTTTTAATTGAATCGGAAGTGAAAGACTTTGTGGCAGAATTGGATGGTTTGAAAAAAAAAAAATTAAAAAAAAAAAAAAAAAAAAAAAAAAACCTTTCCTGAGCAAATCGTTTCCCCAGCACAGCCCCAGCTCGACGATGGGCATCTACTTATTTCTGATCTGCGATGTCGCCGCAGAACTTTTTTTTTTTTCTTTCTTCGTCTACCGTCCGTTCACGGCGACTTGTAGCACCCTTTCGTTGCTCTCCCCAGCACAGCTGCAGCTCCACCCCGTACCATACTTAGTTGCCCTCTAGTTACCCCACACCTAGATATATTCCCAAGTACACATCAGGCGCGCACCACCACCGCCGCCTCTCAAACCCATCAAGATGTCGAGAGACAGTACAATGTCCTCCAAATACGCCGCACTGCCCGATCTTGTAATTCCACCCCCCCCTACACGCAGCTCTCCAAAGCCCCAGCTTTTCTATAACTTCTCCCCTAGGACACTTCCCAAGACCTCTACGAAACGCCCGACCTAATATCCGAGCTTTCCACGGTCCCGGGTACAACTCTCCCGGATATCGACGACGCCTCCGATTCTTCCACCAACGGCATCGATGCTACTTCCCTACTGCGCAGCGAGGCTGCGAAGAGGTTCCTGCACGCGGATGTGGACGCCAGGGATGTGGACTTCTCGGACAAGATCGATGGCAGACGGAGTTATAGCGTCAGAACGACAGTGGAGGGCGAGACGAGGGAGATGAGGGTTGCGAGATTGATCAGGGAGGTGGAGGAGCTGAAGGCGGAGGAGGCAGGGGACGGCGAAGGGGACGGGGACGGGGTAAAGGAACTAGCGGAGGCGCTGGGGGTGTTGGTTGAGGGCGCGCAGGGGAGACTACAGAGGCTGGTGGAGGGACGCATGGTGACAGCTACTAAGGAGGTGCCACCTGGAGTGGTGGGTGATGCGGAAGAGAAGGGCGAAGTGAGTTATCCGCGCACACTCCGCGGTATGGAGGCTGACGGTGATGGCGGAGAAATAGGATATGGAATCCGGGACCACATCAACCTACACCGTAACCTACGCCCCGGACTACAAGAAATCACACACACTGGCAAAGGTCGCGGAATTCGACGACCGCATAACGCTCCTCGAGAAAGTGCTGGGCATGTCCGCGCTCACTCCCGATTCCGGTGCCGACGCCCTCCTGGCGCCGGCAATGATCCCGCACCTCGAGGAGCTTTCCCGGCAAATGACGGTACTGAACAGTAGCACGACCAGCTCTCTCGACTCTGCCTCGCGGCGCGTCAAGCAGCTTACTGCCGACACTGAGAAGCTGGCCGAAGCCCGCAAGGCGGCCAAGTCGGAGACGGCAGCGGCGGCGGCGGCGGCGGAGGAGGACGATGAGGCCGTAGCGAAGATTAACGCGTTATATGGAGTCCTGCATACGATCGAGAATATGAAGCCGTTGCTGCCGGCGATGCTTGACCGGCTGCGGAGCTTGAGGGCTGTGCATCAGGACGCAGCCAGGGCGGCCGACATTCTGGCGTCGGTGGAGAAGAAACAGGAGGAGATGGCGGCCGAGATTGTCAGGTGGGAGGAGACGTTGGGTAAAGTGGAAGAGGTGGTCAAGGCGAGCGGACAAACAGTCGAGGGGAACATGGTGAAGGTGGAGACGTGGGTTCGAGAGATCGAAAAGAAAATGGAGGCTTTGTAGTCTTTTTTTTTTCTTTTGTTTTTTTTCTAGAATTTTGTGTGTGCCTGTGCTCTACGGTAACTACGTATGTAGATTTAGTTGTGTCCTGCGTGACCTGAGAGAGACCAGAGCTGGTAATATCAATAACAGACGTGTTTTGCTGGCCGCTGGTGGTTTGATTGTTGTCCGTCGTCGGGGAGCAACAGATTTGTACTATATACGCCCACATTGAACAGGACAAACGACTCCATCGATTTCCTCCAATCCTTGCATCAACAACACGTCACCGCGATAACTACATCCGTAAATTAATCAGCCTCCCTGTCCATTCCCCATTACCCTCTTCCTGCCACACTTCAACGCCGACTCCAACCCAATGGCACCCAGCAACAAGCGCAAGCGCTCCTCCAATGCCCTAGTTCCCAGCATCGTCGTAGCGGTAAATGCACCCGCGCCGTCCTCCAACAACGCTGTCAGCGCCGACAGCACTGATAATCAGACGGAGACGGAGACGGAGTTGCAGACAATCATCGTCGAGTGTCCGTTCAGTGTCCAGTTCCGCCAGGGCCCGCTCAACAGAAAGACGCAGACACCCGCGGGGGCCAGGAAGCCACCAGAGGATCTGAACACCGTGTATATCGTCCATCCGGAGGAAAGGTGGGACGCTTTGAAGCGGTTCCGGGCTTTTACGAGTGAGTTTTGTCTTGAGAGGCGGAGGGTGGGGGGGTGAGCGCGGGTGGTGGATGCGACCGTGCTGAAGTCGAAAAAAAAAACAAAAATCACAGTCGCCAACGAATGCTTTGAACCGGGCGATTATGTTTACATTAACAACGCGAACGACGAGAACACTCCCGCCAACACCAAACTCACGGAAAGCGCCGAAGCGAAGTTCTGGATCGCGCGCATCATCGAGGTCAAGGCTTCCGACGAGCGTCACGTCTACCTGCGCATCTACTGGATGTACCGTCCGGAGGAGCTCGAAGGGGGCAAACACTGGTATCATGGCGCCAACGAGGTGGTGAACAGCAACCACATGGATGTAGTGGATGCGATGACCGTCGTCGGAAGAGCTGAAATCGGGCATTGGATGGAGCAGGATGTGGTTCAGGATCTGCCGCTGCTCTATTGGAGGCAGGTTTTCGACTTTATGAGCAAGACCGTCGGTGAGGTGAGGACGTACTGTAAGTGCGACAGACCCTACAATCCGGACAAGAGGATGTACCGATGCACCAACGAGGAGTGTGGGCTGTGGTTACATGAGGAGTGTCTGATCGAGGACGTCAAGAAGCAGGCGCTGCAGCGCGAGGGGCCTCCACCGACGGAGGAAGATAAGATGGACGTGGATGGAGACGAGGAGAGCTCAAGTGAGGTGGTGTCGAGGCTGCTGCAAGTCCCTTTGCGTATGGGAGTCCCCCGAACTACGCTGCATGCGCCAAAGTTGCCTATGGATGCGGTGGACGAACCGCCGGACGGAAGGGGGGGCGGAAGGGGGGGAAGGGGCGGAAGGGGCGGAAGGGGAGGAAGGGGCGGAAGGAAGAACATGAAGAGGAGGGACGTCGCCAGAGAGTCCGACAGGATCGAGATCAAGTTCCAAGCCGTCGACAAGGCGAAGATCCACGTTCGTGACCTCCGGCATGTCACGTCCACGTCCACGTCCGGCAAGAAGAAAACCGATGGCGGCGGGGAAGGCGAAATCTCGGAATGGGACGAAGATCTTCACTGCTTGGCTTGCGGTACGATGCTCGAATGATACGTGTTTTCGTCGTTTGGCTTTTTTGCCCATCAAGAGCCCCCCTCGATGTGTTTGTTACTTGTAATTTTACTTAGAAGAGTGGGGCTGTAGGGTGATGACACATGCTATTGCGCTAATTCTTTTTTTTTTTTTTGATTGATTGATTGATTGATTGAGAGGGATTGCTTGATTGGATCGTTCGGACCGATTTCATTATTGGCAGCTCGCGGCTTCCTCTTCTTATTCTCCGCTACATGCTCTGCTGCTGGTTGGCAGGTCCTTGTTTTGGTTGCGATTGCTGATGGTTCGCCCTCGTACAGTCGAAGAAGATGTATCAACTGTTCACCTAGTTTTATAAACTTTGTTATCTAGTCTAGCATTGTTACTTGATATAGAGAGTATATACATACATGGCTAGATACAGGGAGCTCTACACTAGCTGGTAGTTAACCTAGACCTAACGTCATTCCAAGGCTCACCCCAACCTCAATCGCAATGGGCGCGATGGGTCTGTCCAAACATCTCTGCCGCCTCAACGCCCTTCTGCTAACGGCCATCCAGGTCTCTTCTTGCACCTGCTGCCACCGCTCACGATCCTGAGCCACCTCCTCGTCTCGCCCTTCACCAAAGTAGAGGAATCATTCTCGCTCCAGGCAACTCACGACATCCTCCGCCACGGTCTCCCAACAAGCAATGTCACATCCTACCTGACCGCGCACTACGACCATCTGACCTTTCCTGGAGCCGTCCCCCGCTCCTTCGTCGGGCCACTCCTCCTGTCGCAAGCCAGCATCCCCTTCATTCGCCTCGTTGGCGGTCGCGTGAACGACCAAGTGATCGGTCCAGCACTCCCTCCCCTCCATCGTGCACACAGCTCACACGCCTCTCCCTAGTCCGCGGCGCGCTCGGCCTCCTCTCCTCGCTCGCACTGAGCTACTACATCCGCCGCGTGCGCTTCGCCTACGGTGCGCCAACAGCGTGGTTCTACACGCTGCTGCAACTTTCGCAGTTCCACCTTCCGTACTACGCCTCGCGGACGCTCCCGAACACCTTTGCACTGATCCCCGCGGTGATCGCGCACGCATGTTTCCTTCCTGCGCCGGGCTGGAGCAGGGCCGCGCAGCGGAACCATCTCAAGCTCGGGATATACCTGCTCGCCATCGCCGCGGTGGTGTTCCGGAGCGAGCTTGCGCTGCTCCTGGCTTTCCAGGCGCTGGATCTCTTGATGACGCGCAGATTGACGATGTCCCAGATCTTCATCGCGGGACTCGCCGGTGGCGTCGTGGGACTTCTCGCGACGGTCGCGGTGGACTCTTACTTCTGGCTGTCGTTCACCGACAAACCAATCTTCACTACCCCCGCGCTGACGGAGCGCTTTGGGCTGCTGTGGCCTGAGCTCTCCGCCTTCCATTTCAACGCGCTCATGGGTTCGGCTTCGCAGTGGGGGGATAGCCCATGGCATTACTACTTTTCCTCTGCGCTGCCAAAGCTCCTGCTAAACCCCGCTTGCCTCGTCCTCCTGCCTCTGGGCACCGTCACGCTCCCTCACGCGGCGCGCACCCTCCTCCTACCCGCGCTCTCGTTCGTCGCCACCTATTCCGCCGCGGTGAAGCACAAGGAGTGGCGGTTCATCGTGTACGTCGTCCCGCAGCTCACACTCCTTTCGGCGCTCGCGGCAGCGTGGCTGTGGAATCGCCGCGCAAAGTATGTAGCGATCCGCGTGCTGCTGCTGGCAGTGATGGCGTCTATCCCCGCAAGCCTTCTGGCATCCGCGGGAATGCTGGGCGTGAGCTCGTACAACTACCCCGGCGGCGAGGCGATGGAGAGAATCCACGCGCTGGTGTCGGCAAACACGACGACAGAGACCAAGGTGCATCTGGACGTGTTGACGTGCATGACCGGCGCTACACGGTTCCTACAGGAATCACCGCTTTACCCCACCACACCGAAACGTACCAGTCACATAATCTGGGACAAGACGGAAGATGAGACTGCATTGCTTACGCCCGACTTCTGGGCGGATATAGATTACGCCCTGGTGGCGAAGAAGGAAAAGACCATCGGTCTGTACGAGGTGCTGGATGTTGTTCGTGGGTTTGGAGGCGTTCGAGTGTTCAAGCCGAGCGATGAGGAGGGCGGGGACGGGTGGAGACTGAGGAGGTATCTGGGAGGGTGGTGGGTGGGTGTCAAGATGAGAGACTGGCTATGGATCGTGCAAAGGCAGGAGCTGTAAAAAGTGGGAGGTGCGGGCTGTGGTCGTAGCAGTAATTCCATTGATATCCTCCGTCTCCTTCCCTCCCCCGCCCCATCGACAGCTTCTTAGCCGAGAAGTAATTCGTAGATGATGACCACAGTATTGATTCCAATGAGCGGTACTATCGCCCCCCCCCCCCCACATTAGCCTGCGTACCCCCGGCCAGCCTTGCAAGCAGAGAGACAACTCACTCCTCGTCAGAAGCCTCGTTGCCGATATGAGGTTAACCATCTTGGCCTTGATACTGACATCGCCCGCGTTTCCGCCGAACGACACCTGCTCCGGCTGCGTCGCCGCCCAGCCGATGCGCGCCAGGAAGCGGTCTTCCGATAGGATTGCGATGCCGTTGACGATCAAAATGATCACTAAGAAGGGGACCGTTAGTAAGGATCACGGGGACGGATAGCGGGAAGGGTAAGGGGGGGGGGGACTTTTTATGAGCGGGAGGAAGCCGAAGAGCATTTTTGGCGGTTCTGTTGGCTGTAGAGGCGCGAAAGCTGGGCGAGGAATTGGTGCTGGCTGCTATGCTGTCGCAGTTGGGATTGAGGTTGGTCGCGGTTGCCGTTGATGTCGCGTTCAGAGTAGCCGTCGTGCGCTAGACATCGAGAGTACGCGATGGTCAGTACATCATACGACGGTATCACCGCCACACCTGCGCCACCTCAAAGGCTCCCCCCACCCAGTTTCGGTATCATATGTTGGGATTGCTTTCTCGCTTCTGGACCGATCGAGCCCGATCGGATCCCCAAACCGCACCCACCTATCCATTCATCCGTAGGAATAAATATACTTACGGTAGCTATCCGAAATATACTTACGGTAACTATCCGTTAGATACTCGTCAATTCCGGAACCTCGCATTTCCGGTGACATCACTGCTCACGTCTCACAGCGCCGTCCGGGGGAGTGGGGGGGAGCGGAGTGCACTTTGCTGTGGAGATAAGACGGTTACATACGACCGACTGCCCCGATATTCTGTCGACATATAACACCCTTTTCCTTTCCGTACTTCCTTCCTTTCTTCTACAATCCCAGCCTGACAATAGAAGGGAAGTCGCAGCACAGCACACCACATCACTCGCCATGGACAAAGCGCAAGCGCTCGCCGCGAAAGTGGCCCCCGGCGGCCCGGGGATAGAGCTCTATTCTCCAAAGTTCTACGCCGCGTGCACACTCGGTGGACTTCTTGCCTGTGTGAGCACTTGCTTCCCCCCTTCCCCTCCCCCTCGGCCTCCCCGGTATCCACTGACGCCGACTGCAACACTCAGGGCGTAACACACACCGCCGTCACCCCGCTGGACCTCGTCAAATGCCGCCGCCAGGTGGATCCAAAGTTGTACAAGGGCAACTTCCAAGCGTGGGGCATGATCATGCGCGCCGAGGGCGTGCGCGGGATATACACCGGCGGATCCCCAACGTTCTTCGGGTACTCCGCGCAGGGAGCATATAAATACGGCGGGTATATACGATACGGATCGCGACCCTCCATTCCGTGACGCGGGCTCCATTGACGTGCGGAGGGAGGGAACAGATACGAGTACTTCAAGAAGGCATACGCAAGCCTCGCCGGCCCCGAGAACGCCGAGCGCTACAAGACCGGAGTCTACCTCGCCGCCTCTGCCAGCGCAGAGTTCCTCGCCGACATCGCGCTCTGCCCCTTCGAAGCCGTCAAGGTGCGCATGCAGACGACCATTCCGCCCACCTTCACCGGCACCTTCCAGGGGATCTCGAGCGTGGTCGCCAAGGAGGGCGTCGCTGGACTGTACAAGGGCATTGTGCCGCTGTGGGGAAGGCAGATTCCTTGTAAGTGTCGGCGGGAAGGAGGGGAGCGATCGTTTTTTACTGATGGGGCATGGGACGGCACGGCAGACACGATGATGAAATTCGCCTCCTTCGAAACGATCGTCTCCATGATCTACGCGCGGCTCGCGAAGCCGAAGGATCAGTACGGCAAGGGCGTGCAGACGGCCGTCTCGTTCACCGGCGGCTACCTCGCCGGAATCCTGTGCGCGGTTGTGTCCCACCCGGCGGACGTGATGGTGTCGAAACTGAACCAGAACCGCGAGGCCGGCGAGAGCGCGGGCCAAGCGACGAGCAGGATCTACAAGCAGATCGGCTTCAAGGGATTGTGGAACGGACTGCCCGTCAGGATCGTTATGATCGGCACTCTGACCGGCCTGCAGTGGCTCATCTACGACTCGTTCAAGATCATGGTGGGACTCCCGACCACCGGTGGGGCGGCGGCGAAGGAGGAGAAGAAGTAGAAAGAAGGGGTTTTTTTTTTTCTCTTTCGTGAAGACCACTGGGTACGATATTTCTCGAGTGATCCCGCATGACCTCTGCGTCCCGTTCTTGTGTATCGCCCTAGACAGACAGACCTTATACGACCAAATCAAGCACTTGGTACGCACGTGCGAGATCAGGTATGTGCGTTCATATCCCAGTGGTGGCAACACGTATAGGGTGCCACCAGCGTCCGCCAACCAGAGCAATCATGACGTCCACGATGGTGCGGGGGGGGTGGGCGGTGACGTACTCTGCCATACACAACTCGATATAAACCTGACTTGCCCGCCTCGTCCCTATGGCAGCCAATTCCCCACGGAAATCTCCCATACAAAAATATCACAAGCAAATCCATCAACACCACCACGGAGTAAATCAAAGCGCGAATGGACACCATCCTCTCCGCCGTCAAGGACACGCTGGTCGACAAAGCCCTCGGCCGGGACGGCAAGGACAAGGACCGGGAAGCCGAGCAGGAGCGCTGCGGCCGCCAGGACCACGACGTCTCGTACCCGCCCAACCGGTCGCCGGCGTACAGCCGGGACTCGGAGCAGTACGACGGGGGTGGCGGCAACGGGTACGGCGGACACGGCGGCCGGACACTGGACCCGCGGCCGGCGGGGCACGGCTCCGACTCGCTGGGCGACACGCGGGGCTACGGTCGCGACGAAGCCCGCCACCATGGCGGCAGCTATGACGCCGACCACGAGCGGGGCTACGGCGGGCACGGCGGCCGCGCGCAGGAGCAGGGGCGCTCCGGCTACGGCCAGGACTCGGAGCGCGACGTCCGCGGATACCCTCGCCCCGAAAGCGAGCACGGAAGCGGCCATGGAGGCCACGACCAGGCCTACGTCCGCGGCACCTACGAGCCCAGCGTAGGCCGAGAGTACCGCCCCGCACCGGGATCCCACACGGCGGCGGAGTACTACTCGGGCGCGTCGGAGGAGTACCGAGGCGCGGCCGAGGTCGCCGAGCGCGAGAGCGCCGAGAGCGGATCGCTGTTCAGCAGCGCTCTCAAGATGCTCAGCAGAGGCGGGGGGCGCGCGCAAAACGACGACGTCGACGAGGACCAGATCGTCGACAGCCACAAGAGGGTCTACGGCGGAGGCGGTTCCGGCCAGCTCGGAAGCCAGAGTCTCGGCCAGGCCGCCGCCATGCAGGCGCTTAAACGCTTTACCGGTGGCAGCGGCGGAGGCGGCGGTGCGGCGGCGGCGGCGGGCGGTCAGAACGCTTTCATCGGCTTGGCTATGGCCGAGGCCGTCAAGCTCTTCGATGCGCAGAAGGCGCAGGGTAATGTGGTGAGTACTATGGTTGTCTTCCTTCTATGGACAAAAGCATCGAACTGACCCCCGCAGGCCCCCACAGAGACGAAGCAGGACGTGGTCGGACAGGCGGCTCAATTCGCGCTCAGGCTGTTCTTGAAGAGCAAGATGGATGCCGCTGGCGGCGGCGGCGGCGGTGGTGGTGGTGGTGGGGCTGGATTGATGGGGCTGGCGCAGCATTTCCTGCTAAAGTAGGCGCTGTGTGTTGTGTCTGCCGAATGTTTCCGTACCCGCCATTGATAACTGATGAGCGGAGACTGGCAATCGATCCGCGGCGATTGGTTACAGAGTGAGAATAACCACATCAGAGCACCATACAAACTATGGCAGCGCACTTATCGTCTCGACGTGATGCTATATTATTGCATTCACCGAGAAACAAAAAGAAAAGCAAAAAGCCCCCCTCAACTCCGCCCCCCCCCCCCAGTGTCCCGGTTGTAAAAATAAATAAAGCAATGTCCAAAAAAAGCGAAAAAAAAAACACAATGCCCCCAAAAAGAAGGAAAAAAAGGTGAATCTACTTGTGTATGCCCACCGTAATCGTTACAAGTCACCACAGTCACCACTCACCACAGGCGCCGCGGCCGTCGCGGCCAGAAGCACGTACAAACCACACCATCAATCCTCCAAAAACACGACCATGCCGACTCCCTCTGCGAGTCGTCGACAGGCCTCGCCGCTCCTCCAGACGACCTGCTCGATGAGCGAATCCTCGACAGCGCTCCTACACGCCTCCTTCGCGGCCCAGCAGTCGCGACTGACCCTGCCGGCGAGGACATCGGCCCTGCCGAGCACCCTGGCGGTCTTCCCCCCGACGACGAGGCGGTTCCACTCGCGGCCGTGCACGGTGGCGACGGCGAGGCCGTCGCGCGGGGGGTCGGCGAAGATGTAGACGACGCCGGTGGCGGCGGCGCCGGCGAGGTGGACGGCGTAGTCGAGGTGCGGGGTCGTGTACAGTCCGGCACCGAACTCGGTGGTGGCCGCGGGCGGCAGGACGGGGGCGAAGAAGCCTCGGGCGCCTCGGGCGCAGCCGCGGTACTGCAGCGACAGGTGGCGGGCGGCGGGGGGCAGCAGGTCGGTGATGGCGGCGGCGGTGGCGGCGGGCGTCGCGGCGCGTCGCAGCCGCACGGCGAGCACGTTCTTCGTCACGGGGATCGCCAGTGCCAGCGCGGCCAGCGGCACCAGCTGCGGCGTCGTCGCCGGGACCGCCGCCGGGACCGCCGCCGCCGCCGCCACCGTCGTCAGCAGCTCGTGCGCGAATGTCGGCGGCAGGCGCGCGCCGAGCATGGGAAGCAGCCACTCCAGCGGCTGCAGCCCCTTCGGCAGCTGCAGCTGCTCCGCCCGTAGCACCCGCGCCAACGCGCCCGGCACCCCCGCCCGCCGCAGCACCGTGTCGGCCTCCGCCCGTGTGAGCACGCATTGGCTCGTCCGCCAGGCGGGAGTTGCGGTCGGCGCCGGAGCCGCGCACGACTGCGATGGCGTCAGACGGCGCCGCTTGCTCGGTCGCGACGGCGAGATGAAGAGCACGCGCCCGGTCGGCGTGGACGTGGACGCGGTCGTGGTTGTGGTCGTGGACGGCATGGACGGCAACACCCGGCGTTGTTGTTTGGCCGGTGAGAGGAATTGATTCATGCTTCGCGAAACAGAACGGAAATAGTTATACACGTGCAGTCACGTGACTTCGCTACTCTATCTCTATTATTCCCTGCGGGCTTGGCACCTCACCATAGAGTAGATAGATAAGTAGATATTGCTCTTGCTTCCTGCCTCTGACCACTGACACCGTTTTAGCCCAGCAAGAAACACACGACACAATGGCTGCAGCAGAGCAAGTTCCTTCCCCCAATGCCGCCCCTGAGACTCACATAAACGCCGTCTTGCAAGAGATAGATAGTATACTGTATCATGAAAGAAGAGGAACAAAAGCAGAATAAATGTCGAGGGAGGCGAGGCGTCCTTGGGGAGGAAAAAAAAGAGCAGAGAAAAAAAAAATCTCGAGAAAGGGACAAGAAAGGAATGACGACTATACAATGGAACGAAGCTTTTGTGCAGAAAGAGAAAACAACCATAGCTCCAAAACCGCTCGCTTCGAGAAAGTAACGTAACGAAACAACCCGCAAAAAGGTGGTAGAGTAATATCCGTACAAGGAAACAACCCCCCTCCCTCTTACAAAACACAATTAAAGGTTATCCTACACGAAATCCATTTATTCCCCTCCCTTTATTCCCCCCCTTTATTCTCCCGCTCCCAGAGCAGTCTGCGCCTTCGCCTTCTTCCGCAAACCCCATAGGCTGGGCCGATGGTGGTGTAGCTTCTTGCCACCCTTGTCGGCGTCCCCCTTATCCTTCTTCCTGTCCTTCTTGGATAGCACCAACGGCAGGTTCTCGTCCTGCTGGGCCGCCGGCTCGGGGGCTGGCGAGTTGTGCTGGTCGACACCGTTCGCCGTCGCAGGAGGGGATTCCGGAGTCGGAGGTTGTTTTGGTGATAACAATAGAGGCTCGCCCAGCAGGAGAGGAAAGGAGCTTTGTCTGGGCTGTTGTAGTGATGACGTCTCGTCTTTGTCCCTCTTGTGTCCGACTCCGAGCCATCTGGGCGGTTGCCTCAAGCTTCTCGACGTGTTGCGGAATCGACTCAAGCTTGTCCTACCTTCTGTGCCACCATCTCTCTCGTCCGCCGGCTTCGCAGCCTTCTTCTCGGCCTTCTCACGCCCCTTCTCTTCCTTCTTTTCCCGCTCGCGCTCCTTCTTCGACTTGATATACGTGACTGGGTGTTCGGCCGTAGCATTAGCTAGCGGCTTCGGGTCGTCGTTTACAGGCTCCGACCTCGGTAGAGGCGACGTAAGCGCGGGCTGGATCGAGGCCATGTCATCCTTGATCAAGTCTGGGGGCTTCACCGAATTCCCGTTGACGCCGTTCGGCACGGCTGCAGCCGAGACCGGAGCGAGCGGATCCGCGTTGCCTGCCGGGGCGGGGTTGGTTGCCCCCGCCTGCTGCTGCTCCTCCGCCCACATCTCCCGCTGCACGGCTTCGAGCGTCGTTTCCTGGTAGAAGAGAACGTACGCGCTGGCGACACCCGTGCCGGTCCGCTCGCCAAAGAAGTTGCGCACGTACGACTTGTCAACCGGTTCGACCAGTTCGTCGTCGAACAGCAGCCACCCCTTGTCCTCGGTCTTGACGATGGCGACGTAGTGGCCGTGGTAGGGGCCTCCGCCGATGTGCACGACGACCGCGTACAACTCGTACAGCCGGTCCTGGTCTTCGGCGTCGTCGGTTGTGTTGAACAGGCGCAGGTGGTAGGGGTACAGCACCCTGTAATGCAGCTTCTCGAACCGATTCGACGATTCCATGTACTTGAAGCGTTTCAGATGCAGAGCGAGCACCCGTGGCAGCCGTTTGATCTTCATCCGCTTCTCGGCTTCCTGCAGCCCTCCGCAGTGGTCGCAGTGGAATTTGTTCCTCTCGCACAGCATCTCGGACGCCGAGAAGTTGCGCAAGCACGAAGTGACGGACGAATTCTTCTCCAGATCGATCGAGAGATCCATAAACTGCTCGTTGCGCCGCGAAACGTTCTCGCAGGTGAGACATTTGGTCTCGGAGGAGAGGAGCCCCTCGAAAAGATCGTGGATCCAACCCGCCGCCGTCGCCGACGTCATGGTGTCTGTTGATGCGGCCGACGACGTCTCCACGGGTGTGGCCGACCCGGACGGTTTTGGCGCACTCCTAAATTCGCGCAGCATCTTCTTCTGGTGCGCTTCGACGTTCTCGATGACCTGGTTCAGGACGTAGTTCAGGAACTCGTGGGCGTCCTGGTGCTGCTGTCCGTTGAACATGTCGTTCTCGCGTCTCAGGATCTCCAGGAACTTGTTCGGCTTCACGACGCCCGTCTTGGAGCTGTGCGCCATAACACTCTCGAATATGTCCTTGAGTGCCGTAAACAGGGACTCCTCCATGCCGTAGGCCGCGTGGTTACCCTGATCGAGATCCAACAGCGGGCCCGCCTCGAGGGCCTTCTTCTTCTTGTAGTCCGGGGAATCCTTGTTCTCGACGGGGTTTGCGGGCATCTGAACCATCGCGGTCGCCGGGAGATTCTTCCTCCTTCCTTCGTCCTTGCCGCTGGGGCTCACTATCGGCGTCTTCGACTTCGCGGCCGCGGCCAACGCGCTCGCCGAGGTCGTCGGCAATGGCTCCGTGTTGACGCGGGTGAGGGGCCGACCGGGGGCGCCGTTCGCAGACTGGTCGACGAAGTATGGCTGCTGGCCTCGGGTGGGAAAGTTTACGACGTGTTCCCGGAACGGCTTGGAGTAGTAGAGGCACTGGAGGATCGAGTTGCAATAACTGCAGCGGACCGACGAGTATCACGTTAGCAAACGGGGGAAAAAAACGCGCGCGTGCGTGGGGGCTGGACGGGGAGCAGAGAGGAGAGGAGAGGAAAGCAAGGTGAGCACAGGGCAAACCCTCGCGCGGCGGCGCCCCTCACTGCCCCCAGGACAAGGCGTCAGGCCGTACCAGGTGTTACCAAACTGTGCGACGGGTCAGCAGATGCGGATCAGATCCGGCTCGTTACATACCGGAGGCTCATTGCGCACGCCGACGATGTTCTCCATCCCGAAGAACCTGTCGCTGCCGTCCGGCCGGGGCGGGCCGCCGCCCATCAGCGTCTGTAGAGCGGGCGGTTGCGAATCGGCCTTCTGTTTCGGCGGCGCGGTAACGGCATTCTGGAGCGCACCCTGCAAAGCCACCAGCGTCAGCCACCAGCGCCAGGCGCGCGATGATTGCGCTGGTCCCCATTGCGGCCGCCGCATTCCGAACCGCGCACGACCGGAGCGGGGGGGGCGGGGGGGACCACTGACCGAACGGTTTCCAGTCCACGGTAGGGACTTTATAGTGCTAAACATGGCGTTTCAGCCGCTTCGGTGGTGAGCGGGCGGCGGCGGATCAACACTTGTCCCTCTTCCTTTCGTTTCTCTCTCGCTCTCCGTGCCCGTTTCAAGCGTCGTCGGCAGGTTCCGCTCTCGGTGGGCGGTGCGGAGGGCAAGGACCAGACGAAGTTACGAACTGGCGAGCCGACGAGATGAGCGACGAGGCCGTCTGGGCGGGAGAGGGTTGAGCTGAGATGGTTAAGCGCGAGCGCAGCCTTGGACAGGGTCAGCGGGTCAGATAGTATGGAAGGGTTCAGTCTCCGTCGCGGGCGAGAAGATGAGTCTGGGAGAGAGTTGCAGGCCAAGCTAGGACAGGACAAGACAGGACAGGCCAGGACAGGGCGAGACAGAACGGGACAGGGCGAGACAGGACAAGACACGAGAGGACAGGACAGGAGGGCGAGCGAGAAGAGCAAAGACGGGGCGATCGGCGTGGCTTTGCCTGGCTGGAGGTTCTGCGTGCGTGCGTGCTTGCTTGTTTTGCTTACGTTGCTGCAGAGAAGAAGGAAGGAGGGGACGTACAGGAAGGTGGGATGTGGGACGTGGTGTGGGATGTGGTGTGGATGTGGTGGTTGTGAGCAGTCGCGGCGGTGGTATGTAGTGGTGGTGTATGCGGTGGTGGTGGTGGTAGTAGTGGTATTGGATGGTGGTGGCCTTGGTTTGGACATCTAGTTGGTAGGAATGGTTGTCCACGCGCAGCAGGTGGGGGGGACATGCATGGCATAAAGTACAGTCAGCTCTATAGGAATACGCTATATAAGAATACTCGCTCGACATTCAAGACTCTGAGCCCCGGTCCCTTGGGTATTGTTTGGGACGTGGGAGTATTTTGGCCGCAGGAATATTCTGGTTCTTTGTATGGGCCAGTGTTACGGAAAGCAAGGGTGCGGACAACCACAGGAGAGAAGTGTTCGTCGTCGAACCAGCAGACTTTCAGATGCCGCAGAAGCCCCCACCCACGGCATCCGCCCTTCGGCCCCCGCCCTTCGCAGCTACCGAGATCATGCCCTTTGGCGAGAGCCACAATGCCAGTCCAAAGGAGTCACGGGACGGTCGGAATGCCGCGGAAAGGAAGGAGATATGTGGCTATGCGGCAGTGTATAATGAAAAGCCCCCCCGGCGTATGTGGCTTCGGTTAAAACTGGTGGAGTTGTGGCCATAATTGTGCTGAGTGGTGCGGAAGAGCCCAATCCGCAATAGAAGAAATGCGTTGGAGCATATATACCGTCCGATATACGACGGGCACCAGTCCGACTGACAGCGATGTTGAGTTCGTCCTCAGTGGCTCCTTGAGGCCTGCCCCCTCTGTCCTTTCGCTCCAGGGGTCCTCCAAAGTCAATGTATAAATACATTGAAGAAAGTTCTGCAATCAGACGATTAGCCTCGGTGCCACAAGGGATTCTCCATGCCAGTGTTTGGGGCGGCGGGGGGGTTCTAACATGTAAGCAAGGTTGAGCGCCGGGCCAGCATCGGTTCCGGCGGTGGGATAAAAGGGAGGAATGTGGCTCCCTTCGGGAAGTGTAAAAGCCACCTTCACAATGCTGCGCCAGTCGGGACTGAGGACCGCGCTTCGGCTAGGCTGGCCATGACTGAGATATCCGCGTTCAAGATGCCCGTCCAAGCCCAGCATACCATCAAACACCACGAACTTGTAATTGTTCTGTCGTTAGTTGGCATCGGTAGACTATCTGGTCGATGAGAGACTCACTTTCGTCTCGAAGGATATCCTATTCTGCAGCGAGTTGATCTTTGAGACGCCGGCAGTGTTTCTCGAGCGTCCAGTTCCACGAAAAACACTGCTATTCACGAGGCCCGAAATAATACACTCGCCATCACGAGCACAAAGTCCATCACTAAAGGCATCTTCTCGGCCCGACAGACACAGCGTGCATGGCTCATTGCGGAGCTCAATAGGACCTGTTCGATACTAGATGATCTTCATATGATACATCTCCCGAAATGGTCTTACCGTAGCAATAAACATAATACTCTCCGGGTTACAGCGGCTTGTTGCATTGTTATCGTTACGAAAAATGGCCTGACGTTCTTTCTTGAACGCGTAGAGCTTTGGTCAGGCAATTGAGTCAGGCAATTCAAAAAAAGTCGAGTTGCGGAACGCCTCTATTGAGTGAATTACCACTGTGCTGTAACTATCCGCGTGGTGGGTGGGGGAGCTTTATTAATGGGGCTACTCGCTTACGTACTTATACCTATTTTCCTTCAAGCCAAGCTCTATATAATCAATTTGCCTTCGCGCCACATCTCGGTGTCCAGATGCAGCTTCCGTCTATATAGATAGGACACTGGGCCTGACGGGTACAACGCGGTTCTAAGCATAGTAGTGGCTGCTCAATGCAGTTCTATTCCTGTCTAACTTACAGCTCTAACTATATGGTATCGTACATCACATGAGAGCATCCAGCATCCATGGTCACGCCCATCTATAGCGTCCATCGTCGCATCCACCCACTGTATATGCTCTTTTTGACGTGGTTAGCACAGCTCTCAGCGCCAGAAACTGGAGGAAGGCGATGAGTACGACACGACGCTGAGTGCGATTGCAAATGGCGATGAGTATGGCGGCGACCAGGTGACGGTGGTGATGATACAACATTCGCTCCGCTCACTCAAGGCCTCGCCCTCTAATTTGCTTCGCTCATGGGGCTCCTTGTATTCATATCTAGTACTATAGTACATCGATAAATAAAAATATTTCCTCCCTCCAGTAAACAATCACCCCGTTTCGCTACATGAGGCTCCGCCCCGTCCCTCTTGGACGATAGCAGTATTCCCTGAATTAAATTAGACTTCATAAACATCTCCGTGGAAAACCCATACTCACATGTAGTCACGCCTCCATTGCTCAATGCGGCAAACAAACAATCCACTAGCATGGAACATTCCTTCATCCATGGCTCCTTCTTCTTCTCCATCCCATCAAATACCACAGTGATCATGCGTGACTTCAGAAACGATGTACCATCGGATCTGAGCATTCGCCAATGCTCTCCCGTTGTGACGAAGCCGTAGACAACGGCTGCGCCGTTGCCATCCCTCGCATCCTTCAACGACAGTAGACACTGCTCCATCGCCTGTCCAATGGGCGTTCGTTTTGCCTCGATGATGAAGACAACCTTTTCCTCCGTCACCGAAATTTGATCAACCATAACAAATTCTTCCACACCTCCTGTTTCAGAATCCACGGAAACGATCTCTTTCTCCCTCAATAGCTGCATGCCATTCCGTCCCGTCTTGCCTATGAAATCGAAGATTACCGGACTGATGGTAGCGTAAACCAAGTCGTTGATGTTGAAGTCTGGGTTTTCTTCCGAAGGGTATCCTTCGATAACAAGAAATTGCACGATCTGGTTGTACACCTTGTCCTTGGAATTCAAGGCCGGGTCCTCTTCTTCAATCGTGTAGTTGGCTTCTGCCAACAGGTCCTCAACTGGCACCCCGCAGATGTTTTTAATCCTGATGCCTAGTCTCTTCTCTGCATCTGCTATCGTCATGTTGGGATATAAAGTTTCCCACTTGGACTCTCGCTTCTTCTTCTGCTCGGCGTTGTCATCGTACCCTCTCGTGGGTATCCGTGGATGCTCGCTCGCTGCGCCACTCGATATTGTTGTTCGATTGCTGGTTGCTGGATGGGGGGTGGTGGAGGGACGTCGTCTCTCAACCAGGTGTCCCGCGACGGTGGCCAAGCCTGACGCTAGATACCCGCTGCTTAACCCTGTGCCACATCTCTACGTCATCGTTCCGCCAATGCTCCTGCGTTCCGGGTCAGGTATGCACTTCACTCGTTGACGATCCCCCAAATTCATAATAATATACATCAGTGATAAGTTATAAATTACAGCCGAATCGCCATACTGTGCGATCAAAACCTTTGTCCATCGCCGAACAAATCAAACCCGCTCACCTCAACCATCGGTGTCGTGTTATCAGAATCGCAAATTGGTTATCTACTACTAACAGGAAAAACTTTCATCGCTCAGCGCGACGTTCATGCAATCCACAATAACGGAATAGTCGCTCATCCATCTTTCTTTGTCTCGATACATTCCTTCAAACAGTACTTCAATCTTCTCTGTGAGTGCAAAAGATGTACCATCGTACCCGAGCATTCGCCAACTTTCCCCAGTTGTAACAAACCCGTACACCCTGCCTCCGCCGTTATTGTCTCTCACATCCTTCATGGCGAGCAAGCACTGCTTCATTGCCTCTCCAAGAGAAGATCTTCTTGCTTCTATGACAAATACAAACATTTCTTCCAGCACCGTAATCGTGTCCACCACAACAAATTCCTCATAACCGCTTGTCTCGCCGTCTCGGGAGAGCACCTCTTCCTCTCTCAGCAAGGACACCTTGCGTCCCGTCTTGCGTTTGAAATCGGAGATTATGGGACTGATGATGAAGAGAACCAAGTCGCTGATGTTGGCTTCTTTAAAGTCCGGATCCGCCTCCGTAGGATAGCCTTCAATTTCGAGATGATCCAACATCAAGTCATACAACTTCTCCTTGACCCTCCGAATCGCATCCATCCCGAGACCTTCGATCCCACCCTTAGCTTCCCCCAACATACGGCCGACCGGAATTGCTTGAGATCCGAATGTCCTGAACGTAAAGCCTAGTCTCTTCTGTGCGTCGGAAGTAGACATGTTGGAATAGGAGGTAGTCCACTTCGACTTTCGCTTCTTCGCTTGCTTCTCGGTGTTGTCACCTATTGTGGTACTCGTCGAAAGACCGTATCTATCGTACTGTCGTAGATACTCGCAGATGCTCGCTCGTCGCTCGGGATGATGGGTCGTCGTGTCACTCGTCGAGGTTCGTGTTCGATCACCAGTTGCTGAATCGAAAGGTTGACCATGGACTTAGTTTCCCTACGCCAAGCTCCAGTACGATTTGCCTCCCGTTTTTTGTAACAATACATCGATGGGAAAAAAAAAAACCGAATAAAAAACCCTTCCCCAAGTAAGCAATCCCTCCAGTCTGAGAAAAAAACACAAACTCCCGCGTAAAGAAAAATATATTCAAACAGCTGATAGTGAGGTGGGGGCGGGTAAAATAAATAGTGATGAGTCCTGTATGTAAGGGAAACCGCATGTCAGGGGGAAGCCAAGGTGCGAGGGAGCTTGGCACTTTGGCGTCCCGGCGTCACAAGTATGTTTGCTGCCGGCAGCAGCATCTTCCCTCTTTCCTCACACCGCCCCTCCCGCGGACGGTCCGTCCACCACGCGCAATCAAATGAAAATTTGAATCACAATACTTCTAGATATGGCGATACAGTAGTGTAGCGGCTGTTAAATCAGTACGTAATTGAACAGATATCTACGGCAATCATAGATCGGCGGCCTTATGCTAGTGCCGTTGCTAACCAACAACCGAATCTCGATACTGCTGGAGAGGTAGTTACTGTCGTGAAATTGGACTTCAAAGACACAATACTCAAATGACTACGGCGCTGATGCTCTATCAGTATTGCAACTTTTGAATTGCGTTATCTGCAGGGAGCCGCTGTCAAAAGACTCGAGTAGAAAAGAAAAAAGCTGGTAACGGTGCGGGAATGATGTGGTCATTTTTTATTCAGTGGTCCGATATTGCTCTCGTATCAATACGATTGCCATCTCGGATTTCATAACAATTCGCATATAACGCTATTCGGAATTCTCTCCAGTACTGGACATAAAGCTGTATTCTATGTATGTACATACATAGCAATTCCTAGTATTCCCGGGGCCTCGGCTGCTCGCAGTCCAGCTTCAGGATTGCATTATTTCTTTGTAAGACATACTCCTCCTCACCCTCCTCAGTTCTCCGACACACTTCCCAACTGTTTTATTCGTAGTGTGCAAGTCATCCACTCGCAGCATTCCAAATAGCACGCAAGCCTGATGTGGCACCAGGTCCGGCAACAGGATACAGATATGTGATGATATCCTAAGGTTTGTAGGTAAAGCTGTCAGCAACCAACGAATACGATGACAACCAGGGGATAGTCCATACTCATGACAATTCTAGAGAGTGGAGAGCGAGAGAGAACTAGCATGTTCAAGTAATAGAGACCAGATATATGAAAGATAGCAGGAAGTAAGGTCAAATAAGCACTTTCTCACAAGGAACGTTGATTGAGGTGTTTCTATCAGCGGGGCCAGTAGAGTTAGCACAGACGAATCGATTGAGGGGCGAGGGGGGTGTACTACTTAACCCAGTTATACTTCTTGATTTGGCTGATTCAGATGCACTGATACGTTTAATTGTAAAAGGAGCGTGGCTCGTAGGTGGAGAAGGGAAGCGTATTGAGTGAGCAAAAGGTGGCTGCTACCAAATAAAGAGGAGCTGATGAACGTCTGCACTTCGTACAGAAGTCTGAGGATAATTGGTGGTGGAACCCCTATGCGATACACTTCCTTTAGTATGTATACATAATCTCATTTTCTCGCAAAAGTCTTGTTGTTTCTTCTCCTCACCCCGGTCCTTTATGTTCAAATGTTGTTGTGCTCATGCTCGCTCACATACTCTCCTACTGCAATAGCCTGCTATTCTCAACGATTGCTAGGGGTCTCTGTGTGGTGGATTGCTGCCGGTTCAGTACAGCATTCTAAATTCTGTGGCAACTTTCGCAGTCGAAGTCGGAGAAATTGTCGGCAATGCCGTATCCATAGCTGGTATTTCTCCCGGATGCTGGCTGGAAGGTTTGCGCAGTGCAATTTAGCTGCGCATTCATTCAACTACGATATCACTAAGGCAACCTCCGAATTACGTAATTCATTGATCTGAAAAATCTTACAATTGCTTGGTTCTTAGCACTGCCTTGCATACATAGTACCAGGGTCAAATCATGTATCCAGTCATGCTCCTGTATCGATAAGCCCTAGCTTTTTGAAAAAAAACCCCACACAAGCCTGGTGCAGTCGTAAACAAAAAAAAAAAAAGCAAAAGCAAGCTATCCTCCAACTAATGCGCTCGTACTCATGCCGGCGGTATCTACGAAGGCCGTTTAACCTCCACCGGCAATAAGATATCGGTAAACGCTACGCAAGCCGATGTACTCGATGAACCGTCGTTTCCGAACGACGGCGTTGCCATCAATGGGCAAACCCAGCATGGGCGAGGAGGGTATTGATCTCGTGATCTATCGCTGCAATCAGATTGATTGATGTACCACCGACGTAAGGAGCTCACCAGCAAGTGCTTCGATATCTGCACCTGTTTCAGGGAATCCTTGAACAGGTTGATTGTTCAAGCCATACAAAGACTTCAAGACGCATGTCGTGACGGATGACCGAAGAATTGTGCACCCTCGCAAGATTGTTACGATCTCTGGACCCCCCATTATTGGTTACTGAACCCTCAAAACTAAAAAAGTAGACTTACGAGCGGGAGATCTCTTGTCGGAGCTGTGCCGGCTCCTGGCCTTGCTGTCTGCATCTTTTGCTGTACTTCGTGAAGGTACTGCTTGATCGGTGGCGGCTTTCCCACAGTATCGGGGGGGATTAGCGTCGGTGCAGGTTGTTGGGATGGGGCAGTTGCTGCATCGGAGGGGGTCGAAAAGCTTCGTTGAGACCTTCACCGGAAGTGTGCTGAATCCGCTGTTGGGTGTGGTGAAAGTCGAGCACTGAACTCGGATCTGGAGCACTAGGAGGACGACACTGTGGGGGTTTTTGCTTTTTTTTTTCATAGTTGTTATGTATCCGCCGCTTATTTCCTTTAGGGCCGATGCTCTGCTCTGCTGAGCTTGTTTCTCGGATGGGTGAGGGAAGGGTAAAGGAAGTTCGGGGATGCTATGTACCCTAGGTACCTGGGTATTTAGAGGCACAACGCGACCGGGGGCAAGCCTCACCCCACAATACATATCGTTCCGCCAAGGCTCAATTGCGACGATCTGGGCATATGTACAGAATCCCTACGCCTGGGACGGTCTGAGAAAATCCGAGGAATTGCTTCCGGCGTTCCGCATTATTCCAGCCAATAAAGACAGAATCTTAGCTGGTGCTTCACAGTCTTTATTTGCTGGGAACGCTTGCGTTAACCACACAAGCTATGTACATACTCCGCCGCGCCCCTGGCTTCGCTACTATTATGTAGTACATACATGATGCAGGGGAAAAAAACGGCTTTTATCCCATGCAATTTTATCTACTTGGGTAAGTATGCAGTAGATAACACGTCGCGCGGCTAGTGCATGTCCCACGGCAAGTAAGCGCCGTGACAAAATATGCATAAACGACTGCGCGGCGTTGGACACCTGTGCATCCATCCACCCCTAAATCACGGTGGATGAGCGGAAGGTGGCGAAGGAAGAGGAAGAGGCAGAGGCAGTGAGACGGATGCATCGCGTACTGAAGGTGGTGCATGCGGGCTATGCTGCCGCGCGGAGAAAGAATGGAGGAGCATGGAAAGGACGCCGAACGTTCTCGTTGTAGGAACCGTGTCGAACCTGACCAGTCCGCCTGGGATGCAACCAGGAGGCATACGATGCAGAGCGTGCTGCGCTACATACGTGTTGGTCGGAAACAACATCGGGTTCTAAAAATCCCCGATTTTCACGGATGCAGACCTTGGACGTCGGGTCCGGGACAGATCTTTGCCCTGCAGGCACGACGTGTATTCTGGCGTCCAGTGGAGATTCGATAGTGACCTGCCCACGAGGGGACCGCAGGCAATGGGAAAGCGGATGAATGGGCAAAAGTTGCTGCAGATCAACCGCATGAGCGTGGTGTGAAACAATGGCTCACCATCGACAATCGGCCGCGGCGTATGCCCCCCCCCCCCCGTCTCCTTGGCACACCTCCCCAGACAGGTGGCAGAGAAGAAATAGGGAAGCGAAGGGTTGGGCCTACTCACGAATAGCCAAACCCAAGGCACAATGTGAAGTGCCGCCAGTGGCGGAAGAACCGACCAGGGCCAGCACCAGCAGCGGCAAAGAAGGGGATAGCATCTCGTTATTTCCGTCTGAAGACCGGACATGCCCCTAAAGGGCTGTGCTTGAAGTGGATTGGAAGCCGAGAACACGATATATACGTGCTGGTGGTGCCACAGAGCTGGGGTTGCTCGAGCACGTGAGCGTCTGTCCAAGGTATGCATTGCATAGCGAGAGCAGCAACAGGCGCTATGGCAGGAAGTCAGATCACAGACGGGATCGGTTTTGCTGTACTGCGGCGATACTTACGTTTCTGGAGACTGCATACCGATGTGGGACGGAAGGCCAGAGACGAGGAATGGGAGAAAGGAAGTGATGGCTTTGAGGAGGAGGATGACGGATCGGTGGAGGTGGAAGCAGAGCTGGCGGAGGGAGAGGAAGATGGTGGTGATTTGCTGTAGATAGGAGTATTGTTGTTGACTAGGCCAAGTAGGGCCACAGGGAGAGCCGCATAGCTAGATATCTGGGCTCGTGGACGGATATGGGTTGTTGTTGGCGTTCGCCGTGCATAGTCTTAACAGGCGTAGTTATGGACGTGAAATAAAACTGATGTCCCATCTCTAACCGAACCGGCAAACGCAATATCAAGGAGGAGCGTGACCTACCTGTACTCCAAATGCCCATCGAGATCTAGACTACAGCAAGGAGTTTGGCAGACAACAATCCGCCTCGAAGCTCATCGCAAATGAGGCTTTTGCTTCGTGGGGGCTGTTCCTTGCCGAACGAGTCTCTAGTGCTAGTTATGGGCGGGGTATATAATTATGTGGCTCGTAACTATGCATCTATGGGAACTCAGATCGACGATCGGCGTACATATATGTATCTATATCGTCCGATCAACGTCGGTTTACGGTGAACCTGTCAGACTACATACATATCTACACCTGCTCCTGCGTCAGACGGCAGGGCACATACCGGCGTTCCCTGTGGCCACGCGGTTACTGCCGTCTAGATATCTACGCGGTTAACAAGGCTCCAGTTGATTTCATGCCTGCCGACATGTCGCGTGAGAGTCGGATTTGCACCAATGCAACCCATCTCGCTGGACAGCATGGAGGAATTGCGCCATGCTGAGGGAAAGACAGTGGCCGAGGTGGCGGCATACCTAGAGTATTACCCAGTGAATGTTAGTTGCTTTACTTCTGTGTGGCTGTGTATTTCCGCGACAGTACCGGGCTGCGTGGGGGTTTCTCAACTACATTTTTTTTCCCAAATATCTTGCTTACATAGCCGCGGAGAAGGTAAAAAAAGCAAGGCAATCTACTCTCCAATACGCCAGTACATAGATATAGAGTAAACCGTAAGAGTTTTTTTCCAACCTCCAAACGAGGAAAAGGAGAACGTCCAGCCAATCGCAAAGGCCGCTAACCTCCACCGGCAATAGGATACCAGCAAGCACTATACGAACCGCCGTTTCCGAGCGACGACGTTGCCATCAATGGGCAAACCCAGCTGGGCGAGGAGGGTATCGATCTCGTGATCTATCGCTGCAATCAGATTGATCGATGTACCGCCGACACAGGGAGCTCACCAGCAAGTGCTTCGATATCAGCACCTGTCTCAGGGAATCCTTGAATAGGTTGGTTGCTCAAGCCATACAAGACTTCAAGACGCATGTCGTGACGGACGACCGAGGAATTGTGCACCCTTGCAAGATTGTTGCAATATTGGCCACCGAACCCTCGAAACTAAGAAGCAGACTTATGTACATACGAGCGGGAGATTTCTTGACGGAGCTCTCCCAGCCGCTGGCCTTGCTGTTGTAGAGTATTTCGGGCAGAGTCTGCTGCATGTGCAGCATCTGTTCCCCAAGATCCAGTGCAGGGAGGGTTTGGAAACAGTCGAGGTTGCTGGGCTGGGCTGAAGCAGCTGCTGCATCGGGAAGAATCAGGAAGTTTGGCTGAGCCATTCTCCGGAGGTATGGTTGGATACGATAAAGGTCGGGGCACTGAGCGAGGAGATGAGCTCAGATCGATCGGGGGCACTATGTTGGGGGGGGGGGGGAGGTTGACCATACCCGCTGTTTACATACTCCTTCAGGGCCGTCCTGTGTTCGATATCGTGGTGTTTCTTGTTACTTCTGGGTGTGCCGCTCTGCGTGCTTCTCGGACGGTTGGGGGGAAGGTTGAAGGCAGTTTTGTCTCTTGCCTAAGGGTGCTCTCCACGTAACCAAATGCCATGCCTCACGCTACCCCGCCCCTCTCCCGTGAGCAACAAAGCCGTTCCAACACAAGCCAGACGGACCAAACACTTAGACGGCTATATTGTCCCAAAAATCACCGGTCCAAAATCCCCCAACTGGACATCTGCTTGACGTACCCCAAGCGCAGGAAGTCAGTCCGTTCTCCACTCAACCCTCTGCCCCCTTCCAGATCACCGGTTCTTCCGCCGGTTACGTTCCAACGAGCGGAGGCTATGCAGATGGATATGCCTCCGCTCAAACGCGCTCAGTCGAGTATTCACGATCCTCTCCTCCGTCCCTTGTCTGCGGGAGGGGGCATGCGCTGGTGGCTCCGTGGTTGTTGGCTGTAGCTAATGCAATACAGTCTGCATCCTCCACTCCACCGGGGGTTCCATCTGTCACATCGCAGTCCAGCTCCAGCTGAGCACCAGAGGTAGAAGCACAACAGCGCATACCGCCAAACAATCTCCGGCGGACCTATAACTATATGCAAACCGCCGACCCACGATACGATGTGACGGGCTGCAAGTGGGTGTCGCAGGGCAAACACGGTCCGAAGCTACATATGCACCATCTACTCTACTTCGCACTGTGCTCAGGTCGAGCCAAGAGTGGGCTCTGGACTCTGGGGTATGCTGTAAGCACCCCGCACCCGCTATGTGCAGTGAGTGTGTAGACTATGTAGATATGTATGGAGGAATGGAGGAGATGCCTCGTGGTCAATCTGAAACGAGGTATATAGTCTCCCCTCCCCCCCTCCGCAGAAAAAAAAAAGAAGAAAAAAAAGTGAAGGAAAGTAAAAGCAAAGAAAAACTTCCGCGCTGCAGCTAGATACGGCGGTGGACGGGTGATGGTGACGATGGCCGGGGGGGTAGATATTTCCCAAATTCCCTCAGCTCTCGGGAGTCCGTCTCGGGAGTCGGAGGGCACGAATTGTCGGAAGTTCGATTGATTGTCTGGAGTCGAAGTGCCGCGTGTTGGGACTGGCTGGGTAGATTGGGGGGGAGGGGGTCTATGGCAGGGCTAAGCTGGGGGCATTCCGCACGTCACGACCACGATCACGATCACGTCGCGTCACGCATGGCACATCGCAGGGAACAGGACAGACAGCCGCATCCAACCCGCCCAGAGCAGTAACTATTCCCCCCCACGCTACTCGGGTCTCCTCTTCAGGAACTCCATCAGGTCGAGCCTGGTCGCGACGCCGAGCACGAACCTGCGGCCGGGATCGGTGACGACGGCGAAGTCCTCGCCGCGGTCGAAGAAGGCGAGCAGCTCCTCGAGCGGCGTGGCCGGCGTGATGATCTTGTAGCCCTTCTCGCGCCGCCGGTCGAAGCGGTTCATGACGCTGCGCACGGGCGCGGCGTCGTCGCCCGTCGCCAGTTGCGCCGCGCTCACGTACCCGAGCAGCGCCCGCGTCGTGCCGTGCACCACCGTCAGCTGGCTGTAGTCCCGCTCGTACGCCGTTGCCCGCGCACTCGCGATCGCTGTCGCCGGCGTTATCGACAGCGCTGGCGCCAGGTCCAGGTCTTCGACCGTCGCCTGCGATCCGGTCAGTTGGTCCCGGATGAGATGGCGGGAGAGAGCGGAGGGGGGGGGGGGATGATACTCCGCGGAATTTGGAGGCCGAGATCGTTGTCGTCGGGGTCGACATCTTGGTGGTTGTTTGGTAGGTGCTGGTGGTGGGGTCGGGTGGGGTCGGGTGGGATGGGGATGTGATGGCGGGGTGAAGCCGATGGTGAGATTTTCCTGCAGGGGGAGATTGAGCGGGACTGCTCGGTCAGCCACCACTGGGAACGCGGGGATTCGAAGCGAGTGGGTCGTTGTGTCACAGAGAGGGGAAATGAGTGTTTGCACTCGGTCTTGACGCGCGCATCGCCCGATGCTGCTGGATTGGGAGGGCTACATACTCTACATATTCACGGATCAAGCCTACGTCACGAATCCGGACACGAGCATTCGCGCTGTCCAGTCACAATCGTCGGGACCAGAGCGGGGCACATATTTTAAAGCGGTGCATCTCGTTCATTTCACTCCTCCACCAATCAACACCGCGCCACTTGGCACAACGAAAGGGAGAGATATGTACAGAAAGCACAATCATCAGCCACTACCACCACAATATCCTTACGTGTTCCCACACCACCACCGCAGCAACAACGCGGGGGGAACACGACAGATGCGATCCCTCGTCGTATTCGGAGAAAGCGATGTCAAAAGGAGCCGTTCGGCACGTCCGCGCCGGGCGAAAGCCCGGACCCGGCGACAACCACGCATCGAGAGCGCCCCGGGGGGTGTCGCACAGCTTCGGAGCATGAGCCGTCTTTGCTCAGCGCCGAGTGTTGGAGTCTGCTAGAGGGGAACCTTCGTCGGATGGGATCGATAGCGAGTCGCCCTCTTCCGAATGTCAAAAGGAGCCGTTCGCTAGGCTGGGGTTCCAGGATGGCACGGCCTCGATAGGAACGTGTGGCGTCTCACAACCACCACCCCCGGGTCTGCGGGTTCGATTAGCAGCCGGGCCACCGCGTTGGTCTTCTCAGCGTCGACGGCTTCCATGGCTGACCGACCACCCGTTTCCCGGTTGGGCGTATTTTTATATTTTATTTTTTTCTTTTCGGTTTTTGATCTTCTTTCCACCGTTAATCGCATGCGACCTAGCTAGGCCTCGCAACAACCACACTCCCAGATCAACCGAAGCACCCCGAGAAGCGACAACGGCTACCGCCTTTGTTTGATCATAGATTGCGTGTGGCCTTGTACACTCCGTCCCAACGGCTGCCGCCGGTGATTGGCAGGGCAGTGTGCTTTCGACTAGACGAGTGACAGGCGCGGCCACGAGGACCAATGGCTCCGTCTGTTTCGAATGTTCACGATCAACCGGAAATCGCGGGATAACCAGGACAGAGAACAAACAGGAGACGAGTGGAGATTGAACCCGAAGGAAGTGATTGTGCTCGGCTTTGAGGCGGGAAAGGATCGGTCCACAAAACACCGACGTCCAGGAGATCGGTGGCTTGAGACGAGCGGGCGATTGGCATTCGGTCCAGCCGGCGACCACCTGGATTCGCAGAATGGGCAGCCTGCTGTGCCCTCGTTATCACCGGCGAAGTGCTACCACGGGGTCGTAGGGTTTCGTAGGTTTCGGTCGTCTGGACGTTGGAGCCTCGACTGTCTTTTCGGTTCTCTGGGCGTGTGCTGTAGCGTGGGATGGCAGCGAGGAGGATCGGGAGACGGGGTGTTGGTGTAAATCCGACGGCGGGCGCCAGTTCGTGTTGGTTTGGATCCAGACATATCTAACCACAGCCATCAGTACTGCGGGGGGGATGTGGGTCGGTAGGGTTCACTTACCATCTTCTGAACACAGGTGTCGGGTCGTCCTCGGATTCGTCGACTCCTGGCCTCTTGGGCTGCACCGCAGGAAGCGGTCGATTGGGTATTGAGCACACACTCCCTCTAATGTCGGAAACCATCAGCAGGAGGAACTTGACGATTCACGGGAGGGGTACGCCATACCGGAGGGATGAATTCCTCGAGGAGGCCGCTCAGACGGCGGACAGGGGAGCGAACGGAGACCATTTTCTTCGAAATGCGCGATGACATCTGAGTGCCCTCGATCACCAAGGCGTGAGTTGTCAGCCCCACACGCGGGTCGTTCGAGCGGAGTTCCATTCCCGACGGATTCAGAGAGCAGAACGAAGTAGGTGGCGAGAAGAGATACATGTCGAGCCCGTATGTCGTAGTGGTACCTCGTGACAGCCCTGCACAGAACGGATCGAACGGGTCGTCAAGCGTTGACGCGCTGCCCATCAGCTCAGCACCGAGAGTGCATCGGAGAATCGACGCAGAAGGGATCAGTCTTTCCGTACTCTCCTGGCAATCGGGAGAAGCGTCGAGGGAAGCGACCGAGTTGATGCGGAGAGGGATGGGGGAGATAATAGATCCTCCGCCGCCCGCCAGCTCGGTGCGATTCGGCAGGATGGTGAACGCCGTCCGGAGTGCGGGGTAAACTGGCACGTGTCGCACAGGACTGCGTCCGGCGCGGAAATTGCGATGCAGCCTGCATTGGGGCTGATAGCGATATGCGCTCAATCGTCGATGCGCATGCTCGCCGCAATCGCCCAACAGGACGTTGATCGCTGGCTTTTCCTGTCCCCTCTGGCCCGAGGAGCTGGTGGTGGTGGATGTCTCGCTGACTGCGGCAACTACCACTGTCCAGTTCGCTCCTTCCCTGCATGCGGCATCCCTGCTGGCTCCACTCGATGCGCCCTGCGAACCGACTGACGGAGAATCCTGGGCGAGCTCTGTGCAGCTTTCCCCGTTGGCGGCGGCCCCCGTCTCTCCACATCCCGCCCCTTTGCGGGACTGGCTGCGGTCCGGAATCCGTGCCATTTCCCAGGTGTGCAGATGATGGCTATCTCTTGGACGGCAGTTAGCACAGCTACATACGAGCGGGGAGTAAATGCGGCGACTGTGTACTGACCATCATTCGCTGCACGCTGCAGTGAAGCGGTTCACTGGTTGGGCAAGTAATCCGTCGACAACAGGGCACGGGATCCGTCCAGCCTTGAGAATCCACTTGCAGAGCTCCCCACCTGCACTGTGACATTGGCTCCCTTCTCCGGATGCCAAAAGACGGCGACAGTTCGTATCGTTGAAAACGCAGCTCGAGTTTCGTGGGACGGAGACAGGCGGTCTCCGGCCGATGATGCATAACAACCAACAGCACACGGGATCTTATCTAATAATTGCGGCGAGGACGGATGGCAACGACAGTAGTAGTGACGGTTCATCTCGTTGAAGACGCAGATCGAAGTTTCATAGGATAGAGGCAAGCCGATGATGCATAACAACCAACAGCACACCGGGAACGGTCCAGTATTCTTCCAATCGGAAAATTCCACTCGCGGAGCTCCAATCCCTTATATACAACAAGCGAGCGGGCTCGGGATGCGGTCGGATGGCGTTTCAATGTGCGCACGCAGGAACGGTCCTCGTCTCCTCTGCAATTCGGCATCCATGATGCCACAGCTGGCCGGACAGTGGCCAGATGCATTCGGTTTTTTTCTTTTTTTTTGTTGTTTTTCTTTCTTGAATTTTGTAGCGAGCACCGTCGCGCCGTGGTGCCTCGGACATGATGTGGGTGGGTGGACGCAGCGCGGAGGGAAGCGGACGACCTTCGTGGAGTGCTTAACCTGATCGACGTCCCCCAACTCCTCCTCTTCGTCTGCGGGGGGCTATTTTCGTGCATATAACGTATGGGTGGGTAAGCGTTGTCTTCTCTGTTGAAACCGTGGCTGAAGTATATTGCAAGCAAGCCCTTGCATTGCCCGGCTACCTGACTCCCGACGGCCCAGAGACGGGTCACGTGTCTCGACATAGGGGCGTGGTTAGGGGAGATAAGGTCCATCTGATGGCATGCTTCGTTTGCGGTGAGGGTGCTCGTAGCTCTTCGGTTCATCGTTGTTGTAGCGCGGGCAGGAAGGAATATTAAAATCACTGGAAATGCTGTAAACATCAACACCACCAGGCGCAGGCAGGGAGGAATATCCGTAGTCACTGGTGATGCTGTAAACATCACCACCGGGCGGGAGTGTTGAAGTGCACTCGACACCCGGCGTTCCAAAGAACGCGCCTACAGATAACCTTCCGTGATCAACACATGGCCGTCTTGGCCCAGCACCGGCGAGATCATTGGCGAATAGGTATCAACAAAGTCGACCCCGGGTCTCGCAGCCGGTCGATCCGACTGTGCTGATGGTTCTTAGCTGTCGGAAGGAAGAGCTGATTTGCTGACGCAATTATAATTGCGCATGTGGACGCCAACACTGCAAGAGCCATCAGCAAGCGCTCAACCAGAGCACTATCGCAGGTATATAGCCCCCACCTATAGAGCGACTTGAACGCGCTACCACGCTTCACATGTTTTCCGTCTCCGCTGACGTGTACAACGACGGTTGAACTCGCGCGGGGCTGGATGAAATCGAAGGAGTCCATATTTGAATCGCCGCGCAGTCTCGGCCGAGGTTGGAGAAAGAATAGTTCTTCCCCTCCTTTGCAGCTCACCGCAAGTATCGCGCTTTCATGCGGAATCTCGGATTTGATCGATCGAGGCAACGCATGCTTTGACGATAAACCGGCGGTTGGTAGCGAGAATTCATCAAAGCCACAGGAGACTGAGCTGTGGCGGAAAGCCCCGACTCGTTCGTCGTTCGAACCAGTGTCGCGGGATCGGACTGAAGGAAAGCAATCCCTGGATCGGAGAGGGATAAAAGAACGGAGGTTCGAGCAAACGGTCGACGGACGGAATCGAGGCGGCCAAAAGAAAGAGCGAGGGGATAGTACAGAAGTACTCTGGACAGGTGTGAAAGCCTGCGCTTTGTGTTGACGGACCGAAGATCCAGTTGGAGCCTCCGAAGGCCGGCCCTTCAATTGCCGAGCGGCATCGCGAGAGCGTCGACTGCCTTCGCGAGTGACAACCGGTCGAGGGATTGTCGTTTCATCGAGGGGTGAAACTGTCGACGTTCCCGATCGAAATTGGGAATCAAGTTGTCCTTCAAACTTCCTATCGACAGCAAACGACCGACTCGAGTAGGGTCGGCTGTCCCGACGGTCAAGCCGTTTTGCACATATAACGCTCGAAGACCATTCAGTCATGATTGAGATGAGCGCATATCGAAGGTATCGTAACAGCACCGTGAAAAGACTCCGTAGTGAGCGGCGGTCGGGCGCCGTGTCGTTGTCGTTGGGCTTAGCTCGGCACATTCGGATGTCGGATCGACGGAAGGAGGGAGTATCTCGGTAAACGCCGAATAGTGTGTCGTATGAACAGATACCGCACGCCGCCATGAACGGCTGCACACTCTGATGGGCGGCGGGCATAGGTATGAAGTTGATTCGAAGTAGACGAAGCTCCCGAGATCCAGACATAAACGCTCGAACTAGGCCTGTATATTAACCACAGTTAGCACTGCCAGAAAGGAAATATGACCAGAGGGAAGTGATGATTGACCTATTCCACTGGGGCTCCGCACCAGCTCCGCCGCTCCGAAGATCTCGACAACATCGGTACCGATGAAATGGGACATTCTGAAATGCATCTTCAAGGCGGTATTTCCTCTCACCCACGACCCGGGATTCGAGGAAGGAGGCTGTGCGGGGGGGCATAGAACTTGTGGAGCAAAGGTTTGCCAGGACTCCACAAGAGCTGGTCGACAGCTGCCCCCACTGGACGAACCGCCGACAAGGAGGCAACCGGACACCGGTTCGATGGCCATGTATTTAAGCCCAGGAGTATGTGGCCGGAGCCTTCCGGGGAGGCGAGAGGGATGGTTCAGGGTTTCCAGAGAAGATGGTGCGCCTTGAGAGAGGTCGGAACTCGGGAGCGGTGTCTTGAGGCTGTTCTTGCCGAGTGGTTGGGAGGTGAGCTTCAGGAGTCCGAGATCCCACCGAGAAGCGACGCTAAATACCAGTTTTCCTAGTGCCCTGCCAGTCGGTCGACTGTTTGGGGTATGGTGGCTTTTGTAATGGAGCATCTAGACGATAGGTAACTGGGGACCGAACATGTAGCGGACGGCGCTCTGCCCTGGCCGGCTAGGGCGATAGAAGGGCGATAGAAGGGTGATATCGATGTGTCACTAGTCTCCTCCCAACGCGCAGCGCAGTTTCCACGAGCCTGGATAGGAAGCGGTCTGGGGGACGAGAACCGGCTCCTGGGACCCGGTAAGGCCAATTTTGGAGCAGGGCATCTGCACAGGATGTCAGCTGGTGGCCTTTTGAAACCTCACGAAGTCATGGTGCATGTTATCGCCCACCAACCAGATTCCAGGCACAGAACTTCCGTTCACCGATTATACAGTCACCGGAACCGCGTTCCAGGTCGATCGTATCCGAAGCTGAAGGTCTGATAGGAGGTTTCGTCTGGAATTCAAGCCTGAGCACAGACGGAACTAACGTTGCGTTCCCCGCGCTCGTCCGTCACCCCTAACCCGTAGCCCAGGCTGCGCTAACGTCTAAAGAGCTAAAGGCGAAGCTGGTGTTGTCGGGAGAAACCGCTTCAAGGAAGGTATATGCGTGCAGGCATCCGTTCGAACATGAGGTTTTGCAAGAGGAGGAAGATAGGAATCGCATGCTGGTGAAGGAGGCAAGAACTGTCGTCACGATGTACTTCTGGTCCGCGAGTGCGAGCAGGTACAGAGTACGGTGGGAAACCCTCATTTATGAGGCTATCTACCCCTCTGGTTTCCCGCTATTTCCGCACTTATGTAGAGTACATACGGATAATTCAGCAGAAAGACGGGAAAAATCGCCACCTGGTTTGCGAAAAGAGCATGCCAAACACCCAGTCAGGCGCCGGGGATCTGGAAGCTGTCTTGCATCGAAGAGGACGGGTATGTCCACGGTACATATCATGGCCGGACGAGCCAACCGGGCCCCGTCCTCCGCTTGGAGACCATCGATGATGTCGATGCTGCGGGATATTTATGAAGGATGCGTTGGTTAGCCGGGCCTGAACGGGATCGCAAATATCGCCGAAACAATGGACCCTGCGCGCGCATATTTCCTGTCTAGGCCCAGCTGCAAACACCGTTCTACATATTATATACTCACTAACGCGCATTGGCCGGCATCCTCCTTGTCTTCCACTGGATGGCTCGGATCGAGCACGAGACGAGCTGCCCTCGGAGCTCGGCGACAAGTCTTTACGGCGTGCGATACCAGCCCCAGGAGCAATAACGGCACGAATTTATTCGTGGCTTGTCACTGTGAGTGATGCACGGTGATGCAGTATCAGTATATCTGTTGGCGTCGAAGCAGAGTGGTTGTGGTGACCTCCGCGGGCATTTGAGATTGGGAGATATAGATATCCATTACGTCGACGAAAGCAAAGCCCCGGCGGCGAAGAGCGGAAAAGTGGTTATCTATCGACACTTCGTCACGTAAAAGCCTGGGGCCAGCCCTCATGCTTGGCAGCGAGGCTCGTTCCTCTTGAAACCCGGAGTTCAGGCAAGTAGGGAACTGGATTTGGGGGGCCTAGAACACGGCCACAACCTAGGGGACGGTGGTGGGGGTGGTGGTCATCGTGATGCTCCTTGGTTGAAGAATTTCGAGCCTCTGTTCGAAACGAAGGAGTCGGCCATGCATACGCACGATGCGACTCTATGGTGCCATTTGGAACGGGGTTTTTGTTGTGTCTGCACCATCGCCGCGATAATTGTGCTGCTGATGCAGAGGGAGTGTCCGTGGTCGGCCGAAGGCCGTCCAAAAGACCACAGACACGTAAACTATCAGGAGGGGTGGGGGGTGGGGACAGAGGGATCGGCGGGCCAAGGCCCTCCGCCCCCTAAAACCATCGGGGGTTCAGTTGGCCACGAGCCACGCTGCTCTGACCACCCCAAACGCTTGCGATGCTTGCGTTGAAGCTGAAGATATCGGGGTTGACAACCCGCCGCCGGGATAACCCGACACATACAGAGACAGTTCACTCCAGCCAACACTCCAGCCAACGTGTAGGCTTGGTTGGACAGTGCGGATCTCCGCGGGTCTTCCGGCTCGGGGGAACTTCTCGTGATATGGTGCCATCATGCAAAATTGTTGCATATTGGGCAGGCGTTCTTGGTGGGACGGATGAAACTGAACGAATAGACACGGTCAGAACAGCTGGAGCTCGATGATCAATCTCAATCGCACGACTTGGCGGGGCTGATGATGTCGTCGACATATACCTACCCCCGCAATAACCGACCACTCGCTCTTACTGCTGATTCCGCCGTCCAGCGAAAATGCGCAGACTCCTGTCCTCGGAAACCAAATAATACAGCATGCAGGCCCACGGCGACTTGGCCCCGTATCCAGCTTAATCGGAAACGCAAGACACCAAGTCGATACGGGAGACTTATTGAAATGCCAATTTGAAGGCCATTTGCAGCGCTTTCACCGTGAGAATTTCCAGTCGAAGTTAATCCAGGGTCAGATGTGGTGCGAAATACACCCGACCGAATTGGCCATGTCAGATTATGATCCTGCAGCTGACAGACTAAATTGAATGAGAGCACGGAGAGGGGAAAAACGCAAATATACGTGTACTCCTTTTTCCTCCGAGCAAGTGACCTATCGCACTCCTGGAATTGGATTTTCCCGGAATATTCCTGCTCCTGGCGCGGTAATTCTCATCGCAATTGGTCCTTCGCGGAGAAGAAGCAAATACGGCCGTACTCTAGATGCCCTTCGTCTGGCCTGGCGGCACCAGTCAATTCCTCGGGAAGCGCCCAATTCTTTGTTCTCCGCCCGGATGTGTCTGCGAGCAGCTGGTGCTCGACCCTAGCTCGTAAGCTGGAGTTTAGCGGAGTGGTTCGCCCTCCGTACATATATATTGATGAGATCTCGATCCACTGATATTACTTGTGCTATGCATGGGGAGCCTTGGAGATACGCCACGTATCCGAGGACATAATCGCCTAAACCCTGGATGACCTCCCTTGCGGATTGATGGCATGCGGGGTTGCTTTTCTTCCTCAACGAGAATCGGCAGAGTAGAGTTAGTTTGCTGCGTCGCAAGGCATAATGACGGCATTCCTGGATCGCAGAGTGCTCGAGGAAAAGGTTAGGTTTGAGGCTTGGGGACGCAGAACGAGTGAGCACACGGCCGGCGATATTCCCCTCTTCGGAGAGGGACGGAGAACCAGTGGGGGGGGGGGAATACGAGGGGAGGTATGGATTGGATGAGTCGGAGGGAGGTTCAGACGAGGAGGATGGACGCTGCGATGCCGGAGACAGGGGCTCGAGCGTCCTCTGATATTGCTGAGCAGCCATTGTTGTTTTGCTGCAGTTGCTGTCGTCATGGGACGAGACACCATGCGGTCCTGACTGGGTTTGCATGTGTGCACAAACAATAAGCGTGCTCTCATAAGCCGTCACTCGTCTTGCGGCTCCGTCGGGTGAAGACCGTGCTGTCGACCGTGATAGCGGCTAAGCCATGGACGCTGCCCTGCTTTCGCGGCACACCGCATGCTCCGGTGATATCGGGCTTCGGCGAAACCAGAGCACGCCACGACCAACTGGGCTGTTGCAGTGGTTGTGGCGATTTGTAGCAGCACAGATAAATGTGCTTCTGAGATATCGTCCCCTCCTGCGGGGGGATGTTTTGACACACATGTTGGGCCCACTGGCTGTAATGGCTTGCGCCAGCTACTCGAATAAAGGACACTTTCCATTACGTACCGTGATCGACGGGATGCCGCGGACAGACCGCACTTCATCAGCCCAAGCAAGCCGCCGGGCGCCGCGGCCCCTCTGATCGAGCCGTGAACATGCTGGCCCGTCGGATTGGACGATGTCGTCGTTACCGAGCAGTGACCTCGTTTGCCGCCGACAACGCTGCTGCGACGGTAAGTTCATGACTTGAGTTTATCCGCCCCGAGGGGGGGGGTTGACCTAAACTTGCTCTCGATGGCCCTTTGGCGAGATTCTCGGGCATGGATTTCCACGGTTGTCACGCGAGGTGTTCAAAGTCTGCGTGCGCGAGTTCCGTCGCAGCGGCTGCGGAAGTTCGGGGTAGTTGAGGCGCTTGGCGGTGCAGCAGCTCCAGGTTGGGATAGGGAGCGTCAGAATGAGTGCCAGTGGCGGCCTGCAGAGTGCACGCAACATCGTTGTGGCATCAAGTGTCTCGAAGAGTGTGGCCGGCGAGCTGTGGCTGCGCCGAAACGCGCAGAGCCAGAGCGGGACACAAAAGTACATCATACTGACCGCAATATTGCTCATGTACCAACACTGTCCTACAAATGCTGCCGAGCTGCCCGCTGCCGTGCACTCACGATCGATCGTACATCACCATCTCTCTCTCGACCGCTTCTCACGGCAACGTGGATGACGTAGCCAGCCAGCACCGGCTTTTGAATTCTGGATGCTCTGGCAGCCTCCAGTCGAGCCCTTTCGACCGACCTGGAGCGGAGTCCGATTCCTGCCGCCATCCCCGCCAATCCCCCGAACGAATTCACCTGCTCCCCGTCCTTCTACCTGACCTCAACATACGCACGAACCACCGCACATCCATCTCCCCCTCCCCAGCCCGAGCCAACCGACAAGTGCGTTGTTGGCGGCCGCGGCGGGAACTCTCAGACCGACCTGAGCAGCACCATACTTCCATGCCCAGGCAGTGTGGGGACAGGGGACAACGCGCATAACTATTTAGAGTATATGACTCAATGTCTGGAGCTCCGCACGACACCGCGATTGGCTGGTGGCAGTGGCCGCCGACGGCCGCCAATCCGGACCACGCATGGGCAGCAGGCGGAGAGAAGCAGAAGGTGGAGGTGTTGCTCTAGCGGCACACGAGGCAGGGCGCCGGCTGCCCAACGAAGCTGCCGGCGGGGAGCGACATGAAGCACGATCGCCAGTCAGCAGCCCTCGATGCAGCCCGCGTCGAAGCAGAAGGTGGTGGGCATGTGCATTCTCGCGGCGCTTACCAACATCCATCGCCAGCAGTGCACCTGAGATCCCCAACAGCGGAGAGACACACGGCACAGACGCCATCATCTTTACTTTGGTCCTCGAGTGACAGTCCCGGTGCTCGAAATAGCAACGGACTCCACGTTCGCGAATATCTGGAAACGCCGCTTAATCCGCCAACGTCTGACTTTACGCCCCCACATCCACCACATCCACCACCACCATCACCACCACCACCACCACCACCACCACCACCACCACCACCATCGTCGATTCCCGTCGGCATAGCTCGCTATTGTACCAACGGATTCTCGCACATGCCGCACTCGCTTCGCGCTCGCTCGGCGCACCGCGCTGCTCCGTCGACGGATCGCCACGTTTTCGGGGATAGTGTCGGAGGGGCGCCGGCTGGCTCTGACGGTGAGGCGGGGGTGGGAGGGGAGGCGCGAGGGGCGGGGGAGGAGGCTGCGATGTTGTGTCGCGGCACCCCTAGCGCCTTTGCCGTCATCGCAACTACCGCCGCGGACAGCAATATCTGGAACACCGCAGCTGCTGGTAGCCGCTGGGAGGACGGTCTCCAATCGCCACCGTCGCTTGGCTCCTCGAGCAGCCAGTTCTCGTCGTCGGTGGACTCGGATTTCGGGGGCGCTGCCGTCACGCCGCAGGACACAACGCCCGTCGTCAGAAGGGACTCGGGCCTGTTTGTCTACGGAGACATCGAAGCCGGGACTGACGACGATCCAGGGGATGGCACCTCGCTCGGCATGCAGATCGATGAGTGCAGCGTACCAGCCGGAGTCATGTATCCGTCGCCAGCAGTGGCCGTGGACGAGCTTCACCCAAGCAATTTCACAAGTCGACCGGTGTCGCCCGTTGGAGGCGCGCCGGCGGGGTCTGTACAACTTCCTGGTGGGAGCGGTGGCGAGAGCGAGGTCCCGTCGACGTCAGCTCTGCATCTCACGTCAGCGATGCAGCTCGATGAGGAAGATGAGCCCGCCCCTCCGATATCAGCATTCGGGTTGTTTCCCTCTGCCCCTCCTTCTCCCGTCACCCCTCCAGGCCCAGAATCTGCCGCTCCTTTCTCGGGGCCGTCTTCCCCCTATTCAGATGTTGCGACAGCGGCATCCGGCGACGAAGGCGAGGAGGAAGAGCAGGTGACGTACATACTCGACAATCTACCCCCTGATGGCATCCCACTGGCAAGCCCCCCTACAATGCCCACACCGATCGCCGAGTTCGTTAGCAATTACACGCCGGCCTCCTTCCTCGAAAACAATCCTCATATCTTCGCCTATCCCGAATACATCACCACAACGACGTTCTTCCCAGACTTGCTCATGCACCCCCCCACCGTGGCACCCGTCGCGACCCTCGTCAACCTGGTTGCTACACACGTCCCAAACCCCTTTGATGACTACGATGAGCACCCTAACGACGTGGTATTCGACGATGCTCTGGTGACTCAAGATATGGACAAGTACAACTTGGACTTTGCGAATTTCTGTGGCCAGCTGTGGCACTCGCAGGTGCCCTCGTTTCGAGATCACTACCGCATCAGTAGCCACACGCCACCGCACATTTCTTCGGAGGGCCTGAACATCGCCGAGTGGTCGCGGGCACGGCCTGCCGAGATCACGCGGGAGGACGTGGAGAATGGTTCCGACATCCAGGGGATCCAGTGGGACAAACTTGAGCTGGGAAGGAAGGCGGCAAGGAAATGGAGACAGGCAAGATATATCAACTACCGTAACATACCGGATTTCCCCAGGGAGGCCCGGGTATACTACTCTTTCCTTTCCTTCAGACGCTGGCTGGGTTCAACTAAGAATGATTGCAGCAGAAGCCAATCAAGTCGAACCGTGAATTCTTCACATTCCTCCGACACAATACTCTCCGATGCCGGCTGATGCACTTCCAACTGCGCAACGTGCTTGCCCTCACCGACAGAAACAACATATTCTTCTCGACTGGCGACCAGGTCACCTCGTTCCATCCGGTCACAAATACGGTCCGACAGCCCTTCCTTGACCTTAGCGACGAGGCGCAAGGCGACTATTACCCGATCCGCATCTCCACTCTCGGAGCTTGCGGAGGGGCAGATGCGGTTCTGATGGCCGGGGGTTTCAATGGCACCTACGGTCTCAAGCCGCTCAACGCGAACACGTCGGAGCCTCCCATCACCGGCACGATAACCGACAACGAAAACGGGATAACCAATCACATCCAAATAATCCGCTCCCGGCACACCTCTACCCCACAAGCGGTCATCTGCAGTAACGACAACCACATCCGGATCCTCGACGTTGCTAACCCTCGCCGGCGCTTCACATCTCACCACCGCTTCCCCTGGGCCGTAAACTGCAGCGCCACCTCTCCGGACTCGCGCCTCAGGGTCGTCGTGGGCGACTCCAAAGATGTCCTCATCGTCGACGCCGAGCGCGGTCGCACAGAGCTCACGCTCACCGGCCATCAGGACTACGGCTTCGCGGCGGCGTGGTCGGACGACGGGCACACCATCGCCACCGGCAACCAAGACCAAACAGTCCGCATCTTCGACGCCAGAAACCTCTCGACCACGCTCAAAACCTTCCCCATGAAAATGGCCGGCTGTAGAACCTTAAAGTTCTCCCCAATGGGCAACGGAAACCGCCAGGTCCTTGCCATGGCCGAGCCTGCGGACCTGCTGCACTTCGTGGACATAGAGACGGGGCACGCACAGACGGTTAGCTTCTGGGGCGAGGTCGGAGGCCTCGACTTCACGCCGGACGGAGAGCAGGTGGTGGTCGCGAACTGCGACCGGTACGTCGGCGGTATGATGACGTTGCAGCGGAAAAGGGGAGTCGGCTGGTACGCGGATGGGGATCGGGAGGGGGGCAGCGGGGAGCAGTTCGTCGAGGTCGACGGAGGGACGCGATTGGGCAGGAAGGAGAGGAAGGTCAAAGGCGGACGGTGGAAGAGATTGGGTGCAGCGGAGAGGGCGATCATGGTCTGATTTTTTTTGTTTTATATTTTATTACCATTTTACCTATTTGCGGATTTGAGCGTGGTTGCGTTGGATGGGCTACTTGGGAGTTGGGAGTTTCTCGCATATTTTGTTCTACTGCTGCTCGGAATAATTCTTTTCTCTACGGACCGCACGAACTGTTTCCGCTGCTTTAAGCCTTTAGTAATCTCCATACGTAACTGTAGTACGCACATCTAGTGCACGAAGTAGTGTATGGCCCACTTATTTGTGTAGGCCTGTTGTATCGCGATGAATCGAGGCTATCGCCCCTACCTTGGCGGTCACTCGATGGAGGAGGGCGGGCAGCGCTATCCATTCCCTCCGTCTTTATTGACTGGAACGCGGAACGCTGGAAGTAACCCCCAGGATTTACGCAGCAAATCTCAGAACGTTCCGAGCATAGAGGTCACGCCCCGGTTGAGCCGTGGCGGAACGATGATTCATATGTACATTAGGTACATTCATTGTACTTACATAGCTACTTATGAAGTATGTAAGATCTTGTGTACGTGAGGCTTGGCATCGGTCATGTGTGTTGGGGGGAGCATCCTTAAGAGACGAACCTCCTTCCCCCACCATCCGCGAGCACAGCAGAGCTGCACATCCAGTAGCAACAAGCAACACCACGATATCGGTCCTGAAGGGGGATTAGCAGCAGGTGATCCCAAGACGGAAGATTTGACGAGGTGCTTCACAACTGAAAAAAATAAATAAAAATAAGCCCATAGCGGCGTCCTCCTAGTGCTCCTGATCCAAGTTCATCTCCCCGCTTAGCACCTGACCTTTTATCACATTCAACAACGGATTCAACATACCTCCGGAGAAATGGGGGCACAGGAAAATTCCCAGATCTCTCGCCGATGCGGCAACTGTTTCGGCCAAACAACTTGCATTGATTCCAGACTTCCCTGCTGGCGAATCTTGGGAAACAGATGCTCGGGATGCCGCGGACCCTTCGCGAAATACAGCAAACGATGCAGTGGGTGGCACAGCAGTTGGCTCAGCTCCGTCAAGAGATCTCTCGCTCGTAAGTCTATCATACTTCCTAGCTTTTGAAGGTTCAGGGCACCGATATTGAAGCGGGGGGGTTCAGGGAACGCAACAATCTTGCAAGGTTGTTCGATTCTTCGATCGCTCGTCACGATATGCGTCTTGAAGCCTTATATCTACGACGAGCAATCAATTTATTCAAGGATTCCCTGCAAACAGGCAGTGCCGCCGGAACACTCCCTCGTGGGCTCCTTATGTCAGTGGTAAATCACTCAATCTGATTACAGCGATAGGATCACCAGCTCTGCGCCCCTCCTCGTCTGGCTGGGCTTGCCCACTGGCGGCAACATGGCCGTGCAGAGACGACGGCTCACCAAGCACATCGGAATGCCTAGCGGTTACTGATATCATATTCTTGGCGGAGGTTAACGGCTTAGCTAGAGGTTCTCCTTTTCTCGTTCGGGTTTTCGTATCGAGGTTTGGCAGACCCCCGCTAAAGTGCGGGGCAATTTCAAGTCGCCAATATCTACTCACTCCATAGATAACTGCCGATCACTCCTCACTCCACAGAGGAAGGAAGTAAGAAAGAAAGATATCAACATGGTGCAGGTAAGAGGGACATAGTATCCGAGGGTGAACACTTTTAACGGGTAACTGTAGCAGGAACCAGACTACGTTACTCTCGTGGTTGGCGCTGCCTCTTCAAGTGCGAGTCCTATGCCCCGCCCCGACAACTCCCCATCGGGCTGTCATACACCTATCGATCCACTGTAGCTTTCACAGACTGCGATTAGCAAGCGACCGGCAGAGGATGTGGAGGTCTTATCAGAGGATAGTGGAGTGGATGGTGAAGCCGGAGTTGGGAAGAGAGCCTGTCTCTCTTCAGATCAAGGCAAAGCTCACTTGGGCACGGCTCTGTATCAACAGCTTTGGGCGCTATGGGCAGGGCGGAGAGGAGATCTTCCGGCATATTCGTCAGCTGTTTGAAGCGGAGAAGGGTGCACAGTCGCCAGATGTGAGAAGCTGGATGTCACGTCGTGAGGATTCCCGGAAGAAGGAGATAGCTGAAGGTAGATATCTACGTTCTATCTACTCTTTGCTCACTGAGCGCGATTGCGTCGTAGAAGGATCCCATCTCGAGACCGAGTTGAGCACGCAAAACAGACCGGAGTCGAGAAGTAATAAAAGAAAAATGAACTCTTCCTCTTCCGTGAACATTGTGTGAATATCATGGCGGCGCCATCACGGCCCCGCTTTTCGCGACAAGACATGAGGTGAGGGTGCGACATGAGGCTGCGACTTGACCAATGATTTTCTTTGTTTACATCTTGGCGACGGATTTTACTCTAGATATCTATTATGTATGCTCAGCTCTCGACTCTGTTCTTACACATAGCATAAATCTGCAACCCCACTACTATCGCCGTTGCTGTGGCGATATATGCACGACGGAAACGGGAGCGGGGTCTGCCAAACCTCGATAGTGGAAAAGGCTTTTTTTTTCCTTCTATGTAGCTTTTGCCTAGGATACATAGATCACTTTTTCAGCGGAATTGCTACATACCACTGTTTCGTTGCCTGGGGTAGCTAGTACAGCTATGTAAGTGTATGTCTTGCTGCGTGTAGTGACCAATGCCTTTACGGGTCGAGCAACGTCCCAGAATATGGGGGGGGGGGGAGTGGGGGAAGCCCTCCGACGCTGTTGTCCTCCGGTTTTTTCCTTTTTTTATCCCTTCCTTTGTTTACTGCTCACCTTCAGTGACAGATATACTGCAGTATTAATCATAATAGCGAGTATGATATATAGTATCTATTTACAATATCCATAACTAGCGGAGTGGCTTGTGTGGTTAACGCAAACGTTCCCAGCATACTTACCGTATTATCTCACGTAAGAGGTACCCCCCTAAATATTCCCCGAATAGGTAATAAAGTGACTCTTGGCGGCTTCAAATAATTAAATTATTATCTTTAAATCAAAATTATTTTCCATTCCAGCAATAAATTGCCCGCCAAGTCTCAAAAAAGCAAATAATTGGGGTACCTCTTACGTGAGATAATACGGTATCTATGTAGTTATCCGGATGACCGCCCCCTCCGACGGCGAAGAGCAGCACCACAACACCCAACACCACGGCTTCCACGACGGTGGGCGGATGATAACTATGTATGTAAGATGTACATGTGTAAAGTAGATGGCAGTTAGCCCACGTCTTTCTATGTATGGTGCGGCTAAAACGAAGACGAGAACGAAAGCGGAAAAAAAAAGACGAAAAGAACGAAAAGAAGAGTAAAATAAAATAAAATGTAGATACATGTTCATCTCACATTTGCCCTCCCCCAACCCCCCCAACCCGATCCAGGTTATAATCGAAACCCCCCCGCGGGAAAAAAAAAGCAAATATTATCCACCGCACCAACTTCACAGAACAGAACAGTAGCGCTGTGCAATTTGCTGCAAAACAAATTAGAAGTAATCCGCCGCGCCGCTCGCCAAAAGGAGAGGAAAAAAAAAAGAATTTCGAAAAAATCGAATCAGATCGTATCAATATCAAAGTATTATTTGTGCCTCCAACTAACCTCCCCGCCCCCCTTTCCCCACAGATGCATGACATTTATCTGGGGTTTACCCCAACAAGCTACTACGACTCGCTCTCGGAGTAATGGTGCCATCCTCCTCCGCCGGAGTGATACTGACTCGGCGGATACAAGCCCGGCGCGACCGGACGATTTGCATCCGGTGCCCAGTTGCTCGGCGGGGCGCGGAGGCGGCGTTCTATCGGCGCGTGTCAGTAAGGGGAGGAGTAGAAGAAAAAAAAGAAAAAAAAGAAGAAGGAATTGCAGGAATTGCCGGAATTGTCGGGGAGGGAGTTATGTACCTTTCTCGAAATCGCCCCAGCGCTTCATAACGATCTTACTCGAATCGAATTCGCCTTCTTCGTCGTGTGCGTCGGCCTTAATCTCGCCCTCAACCTTGCGGGTGTCGCCCCACGAAAAGTCGTCAAACTTCCAGAACGCGTATGACGGCAGGATCAGATTCCAGATCGGCAGGGAGAGGAGATAGATCAGCATCCAGAGCACATAGCTCCAGCGGTGAGCGGTAAGCACGATGAGGACGGCGGGAAGACCCAGGATCATGGCGAGGAGCACGAGCGGGATGACCGGGACCGGCCGAGTGTACGTCGAGATGATGATGAGGTAGAAAGTGAACGCGATCGCAGCGGGCAGCACGAGCGTCCCGATCAGCTCGATGAACACGACGAACTGCATGCTGAAGCAGAAGGTGCCGCACAGGTCCCTAACCAAGACGAGCTCCATGAGGTTGTGCACTGTCGAGTTGATCCAGCGACGGCGCTGCGAGAGGAGGACCTTGAATTCGTCGGGGACGATGGTCTTGCACACGGCCTGGGGCACGAAGATCTGCTTGCGCTTGGGGAACGTCTTGAGCATGAGCGTCGACAGGTACCGGTCTTCTCCGAGGAGGAGCAGGTTCTTGGTGTGCAGCGTCTCGACGACGTTCTCGGAGTAGTGTTCGACGACGTCCGGGTTGGCGAGGATCGGTACCCAGTAGTTCTGACCGCCCTTAGGCGCCTTGATGCGGTACATGCAGAAGCATCCGGGGAGACAGGTGACACCTCCGAACACCGACTCGAACGCCTTGGTGAGGTGGTGCGAGATGAAGTATTCGAACACCTGGATCATCGACACCCAGGAGGCCGTCTTGTTCGCGATCTTGGTCTCTCCACAGAGCCCCATGATCTCGGGATCGTGGACCATGGCGCCGACCATGTGCGTGACCGAGTCCGGAAACACCTTGGTGTCGGCGTCGACCATGAGCACCATCTCGTAGTAGTCCGGCGACATGCCGGTGATCTTCCAGATCCCGTTGAACATCTCGAATTCCAGCTCGGTCATGCGCTCGTCGAACATCACCTTCTGCAGGAAGCTCATCAGGATGATCTGCGAATCGCGCTTTCCTCTGTTGCCAGCCTTCTTCGATTCCGCGGGGGTGCCGCACTTGACCACGACAAGCATGGGCACGCGCTGCTGCTTGTCCTCGGGGACCTGCGACTCGTCGCCGTAATCGTAGAATCCGGCGTAGACCTTTGCCATGTTGTGACGCTTGGAACCGGACGCGACGGCGACGTACGAGAACGCGGGGGCCCGCTCCGGCGGAGTGGCGTGGTCCTTCATCATCGAGAGGATGATGTCCGGCGTCGTCATCGTTTCTCCGTGACCCATGATCATGCCGTCGCAGACGATCAGCATGAGCTTGTGGGAGTTCGGGTAGTCGGTGGTTGCGATCGAGTCGAGCGTGGTGCGGATGCCCTGCTCTCCCTCGGAGTAACAGGTGATCAGACACATGCAATGGGCGAGCGGGAATCCGTGAGGCTGGTACTCCGGTGGCGGCTGCGGAACGACAGCCTCGTGGACGAAGCCGGCAGGACTACTGCCTTCGTCGCTGAACACCTGGCTGAATCTGTCGCCCGGCGCTCCCGATCCGTACGAGGGACTCAACAGCTGCGAGCCCACGCCCGAGTTCATGCCGCTGACGCTTGTTTGCGATCCGTTGCCTTGGGAATACAGGTTCGAGCCGGGGGCCAGAAGCCGTCCGCTGGATGTCTGCGAGCCCATCGTCGTCATCGTCGGCTTGTGTCTGCTCTGGGGGCGATCGGCCGCATACGGACTGGTGAATCGACTGGTAGTGGGGAGGAAACTGCCCCTCTTGGAGGAGCGGTCGGCGTTGTTGGCGTCCTGGAGCTTCGGCGCAGGTCGGTAGATGTCTTCGGCCCAGTCCTCGATCTCGTTCCGCCGCGCCTTCAGGTTCTTCCTCGAGGCTGCGTCCCGGTTCGCGCCCAACCTCCAGCTGAGGAACCACCCGAAAAACAGGGCGAGGATGAACTTGATGAGCACGATGCTGACGATGAAAGCGAGCGAGACGAAGAGGACGACCTTGGAGGCGATGCACCCGACGGTTTCCGTGTCGATGCTCCCCACTCTGATGATATCGTGAAGACACTTCACCACCTGTCTCTCGTCGTTGGCCTGGAATCGGTGTGTTATATCGGTTCCGCGCAGCGCGCTGTTCAGCCGCGTCTCGTCGAATTTGGCCGGGTACGTAACCTGGCTGCGGTCGAGCCAGGTGAGCAGGTTGAGGTCGAGGACGCTGCCAGAGTAGACGACGAGGTTCCTGGACGAATTGCGGATATCCTCCCACTTGTAGTAGACGTCGCCGAACACTTTCAATTTCCAGTACTCCTTCCGTGCCGCCTCGGCCGTATGGCATCCCCAGCCCTTGTACTGCCCCTCGCCGAGCGTCGAGTTTGGCTGCGACGAGCCGTCGGGCCGGAAGGGCTTGCAGGGGAAGTACCAGGCGAGATCCCCGTTGGCGGAGGTGACTACGTCGGAATTGTCGGCGGCCGTGATCAGCCCTTTGCAGTGGCCGTTGACGTTCTGGAACAGGAACGAGATGTCCAGGCCGCCGTATCCGATCCCGCCCTCGACTGGCAGATTGTACAGCAGGTTGGTTCCGGCCGGGATGTCGACGGCGGCGGGATGCGTCATCGTGTTCATGTTGTAGGCCCGTCCGTGGATGATCAAATAGCCCTTATCGAGTCCGATAGGCTTCAGCCGTTCGGTCGGACTGCCACAGACGGCCTGGGTGAATCCGAACGTCAGGAAGCCCACGAATGCACAGATCAAAAGGATGAGCGAGATCAGGCCCATCTTCTCCCTCCACGCCCGCGCCTGCGCCTTCTGCGGCTTGCCAAAGCACCGCAGAACGGCGTCCGGACACCAGAAGGTGATGATTGCGCAGTACACGTTCCACGCACTCGGCGGTCTCAGCGTCTCCTTCCGCTTCTTCTTCGCCATCGCCTTCTCGTTGTATGACTGCCTCCTGAGCGACTGTCTCTGCAGCTTCTTGGGTGCGGCCACGCCAGCGCCAGCACCACCAGCACCACCACCACCAACACCGCCACCAATCGGCCGCTCATCGTCGTACTCCCTCTGCTGATGCCTAGCGAAGCTCTTCAGGTCGGCTTCCTCCGTGCCCGTGCTCGGCGATCCCAGCTTCTGGTCCTCGACTATCGGATCGTTGCCGGTGGACGAGGGCATGACATCGACGCCCCGCTGCTGCGCGTGCTGACGGTAGTAGTAGTTTGGATGGTCCCTGCCGATGCGCATACGCTCGGGCTTGACTAGGCTCTTCTTGCGACTGCAGTCGGTGCCGCCGGGTGTGGTGGGCCGGTCGGAGTACGGGCCCGGGGTACCGAAGGATGACATCGGCGGCAGTGGCGTCGACGGTTGCGATTGTCGCCGCGACTCATCGGCCGCCGGTGGAAAGTAGCCTGCTCCGCCGCCGCCCGCGCCACCTTCGAGATCTTGGTATCGGCTGTTTCGCGCCGAGTGGGCCGCAGGAGTGTCCTGTTTCGGGTGCGGTGGTAGTGACATCGCGCTGGACGCCCCTAAACGCTCGCGAGTCAGCGTCCGCCCCTTCTCGCACTGTTCCTTCGTGTAGAAGCGCACGCTGTGGTAACTCCGGAGCGATCCTGTCTCCCTCTCTCCCTCTCTCCCTCTATCTTCAGGCTGTCCTCGCCGTCAACTATCGACAGTGACGAGCGCGGCGGATTGGACGATTCGATGGTAGGATGTATGTAGATTGGCGTCGGGGTAGTCGCGACGAGGAACGAGCGGGAACGGACGGAGAGGCTGTACACACGGCGCACGCGCGAGAAGAAAGAAAGAAAACGCACGGGTGGGTTGTTGTTGCGAAACGAAGGAAGCAAAGAAAGAACGAGAGGATCGAGGCAAGGGAGAGGGGAAGAGGAAACGGTCCCCGCCAGATGCTGGCCACTCCGCCCTTGGTCTGCGAAATTACCGCTCTATCTATCTCGCTCGTGGGCTAACTGGTTGAAGGGGGGGCGGTTGGGAACAACGCCCACGCCCGGAAGGAGGGCCGGCCTGGCCAATCAACAGGAGCACGAGAAGCGCGGTTCGCCCCGAGCCCTGAGGCACAAGGTGTCCAGGTGGGCCGTAGTTGTGTGGGAGGCGCACCTATTTTCTCGCTCCGTGCGTGTGCGTGTGCTTGTGCGGTGGAGGTATCTGGGGGCTCGAACGGAGGAGAAAAAGGAGAGTGTGCTGAGTGGAGCAGGAAGAATGGGCAGAGGGAGAGGAGGGACGGGGACAGGACCGGACCGGACTGGCGGACGGCGGTACTGTGCTCTTGTCTACACAGAACGGACTCCCATCCGGGCGATGTGCAGCGCGTGCGTCGATTGGAGACGAGCGGCGATCATTGATGTTTTTGGTTTTTTGTTGTTTTTGTTTAGTTATCTTTCTGCACGAGTACTTCCTCCTCCTCCTCCTCTTCCCTCCTCCTCCTCCTCCTCATCAATACGTCAATATCAACATCATCATCACCAACATCATCACAATCATCAACATCATCACCGTCATCATCATCACCGTCCTCCGCTGCAGCTGCCTCATCCTGCTCCCGATGCGGTAACAAGGTTCCAACAGGCCGGTCGGACCAGTGCAAATGCCAAAGCGAGCCCACCCCCAGACACAAGAGCCCTACCGAGGCAGTTAGTCCCGTGGCGCGATGGTGATCGGCATGTTGGTTGGTTGGTTGCCACAGCGACCATCGACAGCGCTATCGACCGGCTGCTCCACGTACAGCCAAAACGCGACATCGACAAAACGGGAAAGAATCCGCAACGACAACAACAACAACAAAACCGCCCATCGGTCGGACAGACGCCCCGCGAATCGCAGCGGAATGTGACAGCTGACAAGACCGATCCGGTATGTATGTGCATTCGTCGTCGGCCAATCGCGCGTGGCTGGTGAGCTCACTCCGCCCAGTGAGCATTGGTACGTACCGGAGGTGGCAGAACACAGGCCATCACTCGCTGGCCCTCGCCGCCACTGTGGAAATCGGCCGACGACCGACAACCGAGTCGTGGCGGAACGAACGGTCGTTCGGATGCGAAGTCCGACGGAGTGGGCGAAGCAGTGGCCGGGGCCGTCCTCTCGTGGGGCGCAAGCAATGCGCAGCGGACACGGTCGAGCATCGGCTTGACGGGAATATGGCCCTTTCGCTCGGTGGCGAGTTTGTGATGGCTGCGGAGGCTCCCTCCCGCCACGGGCACGGATTGACCGCATCGAACGGTAAGAACGGCGGGATTCGCTCCCACGCCCGTGATGGTCCCGACGAGTCCGATGGGAAATCAGAAAGGACAGTCGCACGCCCGAAAAGAGAACAGTGTGGTGGCATTGCTGCTGTACCTCTCCGTGTACGGCAACTCGTGCCAACTATGTAGATATGGTATGCAGCAATAACCCGGGGAGCCGATTTCCGTTCCCATCACACGCAGCACCGTCAAGAACGGGCGGCGGGGTATGGAAGTCAGCTGTCGTAGGAAGAGCGAGAGGGTATCGGAAGCCGCACAGAATCTCACCCTTCCCGCTAGCCGCCGCGCGATCATAGCTTCTCACCCACGCTCCGCGCCACAACGCCACAACGCCACAACCACTGCCGACAAAACCCTCCGTCTCGCATGCGATCAACGAATCATCATCACCAGCATCACCGTCGAAACCCTCTTCCCACGCGCCGCCACACGCAGCCAGTGCAACGTTGCCCAGCCGCCGTCGCCGCACGATCCAGCTGTACGTGGGCTGCCCCCTGAGTCAGCCGACAGTGGCAGAGATCGGAGTGTGCTGGAGGGGGCAGTGACCCGCTGGCTGTTCAGCCTCAGCAGCCCGCCTCCTTTTGCCGCATCCGGCAGCTACACACCGAAATCCTCTTTCCCCAAAATACGCAAAACACGCGCAGTCTGTGTGTCGACAGGGATGCCGTTTCTCCCTGCTAGGTATGTATGTACTCTACCTATGATACCCCGCAAGAGAAGGCCAAGTGTATGTATCCATCCATACATATGTCTTCTCTGCCTGCGTAGCGTGGGAAGCGGGGACTGACAGGGCAAGGACCAGGGCCAGGACAAGGCGGGCCGCTTCGCAACGACATGGCCGAGCGCTGCGGCGTGCGCACGGAGACACCGGACGGACGGACGGAGACGCCACGAGTGGCGCGGTTCGACAGCGCGTCCCAGCGAGCGGCCGTCCTCCGAAGTCGGGGCGGGTCGCCGACGGCGCGATTACATAAGCGTTCGTACGGACAGACAGGAAGGAGCGTCTTCTGGGAGCGTCTTCTGGAGAACCGCTCGCCAGGCACAGGGGGACCGGGACAGGGGGACCGGGACAAGGGGCTGCGGAGTCTGCAGCTTGCAGCCGCGGGCTCGTCCGATCTCGTCATACAGACGTGCACGCGCCGGCTGTCCGGCGCGAGAAAGCGGAGGAGAGGAGCAGACGAGGAGACGAGGAGACGAGAAGAGGAGACGAGGAGACCCAAGGCGTCGAGGGCGGTGGACGTGAGGGGAAGAGGGCCTGGTGAGTGCAGGCGGAGCCGCGGCCATTCTCGCCATTCTCCGCACCGGACAGCAGTACGTGCTTGCGCTGCGAGCGGAGTGTTGCGAGACTTGCGAACTGGTGGCCGCACCAGCGTCATCGTGGAAGCCTGACTAGTATGAACGACGGAGACGTGATTCCCCTGAACCGTCCTCCACCGCCACCGCCTCTTCCTTCCTTCTCCTTCCACCTCCACCCGTGCGCTATTTTTATTTTCCATTTCGTTGTCTACTTCCATTCCCCCCCCTCACCCCCCACTATTGCTCCGCTGTCCAATGTCGACGTGCTCCTCACTACCAGCATCATCCTGAGATTATTCCACCAACTTCTCTCACTCGCTACATACCTCCCAACATCATCGGCACCGCCAGTGCCGAATTCCTCACGGCCCCCTCCCCGCCCGCAATCCTGAGGGGCGTGACGCACATACTCCACACGAACGCTCTTCCTCCTCCCCCTCGAGCGTCTGTCTGCCTGGCACGGTCGTTCGTTTGTATCCTGCCCTCTCTCGTCGTGCAGTCACTGCAGTCGACACAGCAACAAGCACTACATGCACATACATTGGTACGCATACATCGCACGGTCTTCGTCTGATGGCGGAGACTGCGGAGACAGCAAAATAAGAAGCCGTGCATCGCTGACCCGAGTGGCGTTTCTTGCCCCGACATCGTTAGAACCCAGCCTGCCGTATACCGCCCGTTCTCTCCCTCGTCCGCTGCCGCTCTCCGCCAACCACACCGCCGCCTGCTCTCGACGGTTTGTCCCCGCCGGCTACAAATCGCCCCCCCGCATATCGTCTCTCTTCGACATCCAATCGCTCCGCTCCGCCTCTGTACCTGCTCGTCCGCCTAGCTCGCTCGCGCATCCCTCGACCGATCGCTGCCGGTGCGTCGCACACGTCTCGATACTGGCCGTCCGTGATTCGTTCGCTGCCCCGGGTTCTTGCTTGTAGATACGCGCCGTCTCTCGCTGGGCGTGTCGCCTTGTGCTAGCATCTGGAGCAGGCTGCACGACCTGCCATCTCGTCTGGATCGCGTTGCCGGACGCAAGCGGCCGACGGCTACCCACCGCGGAGGACAAGAAAGAAGAAGGAAGCACAGCCGCAAGGAGATCAGCGAGGAGAAAGAAGGAGGAGCCCGCTCAAAGAACCGCCCCGCCGCTTGATCCGAAGCGAGCACGAAACCATTCGCACCATGTCGCCCCTCGTCGCCCCCCTGGTTCCCCAGACCCGCTATCCCGGTGACCCGCCGTCCCCCAATCGGGCCCATCCCTCGTCCCCGCCGTCTGCAAAAATCGTCCCCCAGCAGCTGCGGCGGAAGAGCATCCCCGTTCTGGCCAACCACGAACGCCAGCGCAGCTCCCCCCTCAACGACATCGCCGAAGCCGCGCCCCCTCTCCAACAGCACTCCAGCTCGCCCATTTCTGCTGCCGCGTACCAGATCCGGCTCCCCGACTTCGGCGCCAACAACCGCAACCACGTCATGTCGCTGCAGCCGGACGGCTCCCGAGACCTGTCTACCCTGCCCCCGGACCTGCTGCTGAATCGCCCGTCGGCGGCGTATCGCGACGATCCGGCGTTCCAGGAGCCCCTTCCCTCCCCTTCGTTCAAGCCCAAGCACATCCTTCGCGACGCTTCGATGCCACAGCCCCAAGCGGCCGTGATCTCCTCCGGCGACAGCAACAGATCCTCCAAGAGCTCCGGTTTCTATGTCGACGGCGGGACCGAATCGCCCGTCAGCGCCGTGTCGTCGGCGGGAGACGAAGTTGTGACGCGGAAACCCGGCAAGGTCTACCCGCACTCCCACCAGCCCCAACACCAGCCCCAGTACCAGCACCAGCACCAGCATCAGCACCCCCAGTTCCAGAGCTCGCCCAGCAGTTCCAACCCCAGCTTCAGCGATTCGCGTGTCGCGCTCAACACTGGCGGCTCTACCTCGCCGACGTCCGACGCCAGCCCGTACCTGAGCCCCGCCGGCGGACAGCTGCTGGCGCCGCAAGCCGCGTACCGGAGGAACTCGCGGCCGATATCGCAGTATTCGCTGGCGGCCGACGGTCGCGGACGGTCGCCCAGCGGCGCCGAACCGCGTCTGCGAGCGGTCTCAAGCCTCACCTACGACAGTCGGCGGTCGTCATACATGGACCTGACACAGCCGGCGCACACGCAGGAGGAGCACCACTGGTCGGTGCCGTCGTCCGACAACTCGTCCCTGCAGGTGGGCGCCTTCGCGTCGCGGCTGTCAGCTAAGCAGACGCTCGAGATGTACCGCGCCAATGCTAGGAAGACGCAGGACCCGATTTTGCAGTACAATCTCGCCGTGTTCATGGTGCAGCTCGCCCAGCAGCAGCAGCCAATGGCGGAGGGCGCCCCAACCCCCGGCGGTCAGCGCAAAAAGTTGGCGAAGAGCAACACCCCTTCCTCTCCGACCAATGCCGCGCCCGTGATGACGAGGAAGGAGCTGCTCAAGGAGGCTCGCGAAACACTGGAACGGATACAGTCCAAGCTGCCGCAGGCGCAGTACTACCTCGCCGACGGCTACGCATCCGGTCTGTACAACAAGGGCCGCGAGGAGAACGAGAAGGCGTTCCCGCTCTTCGTCGCGGCGGCGAAGCGCGGACACGCCGAAGCCGGCTTCCGCGCTGGCCTCTGCTATGAGTTTGGCTGGGGTTGCCGCAAGGACCCGCTCAAGGCTGTCCAGTTCCTCCGACAAGCTGCCTCGAAATCGCACCCGGGAGCCATGACGCGCCTTGGCATAGCCTGCCTCCGATCTGACCTGGGCCTGAACGATCGTTACCGTGAGGGGCTCAAGTGGCTCAAGCGCGCGACCGAGGTGGCCGATGAGCAGTACCCCAACGCGCCCTTCGAGCTCGGCCGTCTTCACGAATCCGGCTTCGGCGAGAGCGTGCTGCCGGACCCCGCTTACTCGGCGCAGCTGTTTACGCAGGCGGCGGAGCTGGGCCATGCCGACGCCAACTATCGGATGGGAGAAGCATATGAACACGGACACCTCTTCTGTCCGCGGGATCCGGCGCTCTCGGTGCACTTCTACACGGGCGCGGCACAGAAGGGCCACCCGGCAGCCATGATGGCGCTCTGCGCATGGTACCTCCTCGGCGCCGAGCCGGTGTTGGAGAAGAACGAAGGCGAGGCGTACGCGTGGGCCCGACAGGCGTGCGACTATGGTGCGTGCTCTCCCCTCTTGTTCGACTGCCAACTCTTGCTGACGGGACGAACGCACAGGACTGCCGAAAGCGGAATACGCCATCGGTTACTTCACGGAGATGGGCATAGGATGCCGTCGTGACCCGCTCGAGGCCAATGTCTGGTACGTCAAGGCGGCCAGCCACGGCGACGAGCGCGCCGTGGCGCGGCTAAAGGTGATCAACGAGGCGGCCAGCAGCGGCGGCGGCAGCGGCGGCGGCAAGAAGACGAATAAGCTTGAGAAGGAGCGGGAGAAGTCGAAGGACGCGAAGGGGGATTGTTGCATCATGTGAAAAGGGGGGGGGCTTTCTCTTGGTTTTATTTTCCTGGGGGATTCGTTTCCGACTTTTCAACGTCTTTCTCTTTTCTTTTTGGATACGTTTTTTCTTCTTTTTTTTTTTTTTTTTTTTTTTTTTTTTTTTACTTGCAGGCTGGTCGATGCGCCGCCATATGCAGCGGTAACTTCTAATTCGTGTTGACTTTTTTTCTCTTTCTTTTTTCTTTCTCTTTTCTGGTTTTGGGGTTATTTTTATTTTTTTTGCATATATTGTTTTTTTTTTCTTTCCTTGTGCGTGAGAGAGAATGAGAGAACATGTAGGTAGGCAAACATACACATCATACTTACACACTCTACATTCGAGCTACGATACCAACTGCTCTGTCTGATCCACGCGGAAAGGACCCGGTGGGGAAATATCAAACTGCGCAATGGAAGACGGCGACATGGCGGAATGTCGAGCGGCAGCCTGGGCGGGGAGGGCGGTATCTGTTCCATCGTACCGATGTGTATACGAGTGAGACATGAGTGTGAATGGGACGGTGCCGACGTGGATGGACGGTGGCTTCTGCACTGTTGGCGGTGCTGTTGCCATGGCGGGCTGGCCACGAACTTACGTAGCCGTGGGACGGAGGACGGAGGACGGATATTGGGGGGGGGGGGGGCAACTATGTAGTAACTAGTCGGCAGCGATGATCCTCCCTCCGTCATTCCACACTTTGTTAACGGACGATAGGTGGCCAACATTGCTTGCCGGCTGGCTGGCTGGCTGCGGGCTGTCGGCCATGTCTACTCTTGTCTACGCAAAGATACAAGCGGTCCTCGCTGTGACGACCATAGGTATGTATTAGGCGTTCCGGACTCGTGCACATCGAGTCGAGCGTGAACGGACAATGGACCATGCATACAACATCGGACGACGACGGTGGGCGGGAAAATTCGATACCAACATTACTTCGAATTCTGGTGTCGAGACGCCGTCTGCAGATCTGGCCGATCCACAACCACGCCCCGTTTTGCCCCCCACTACAGTAACCATACGTAGAAATACAACAAAAAACTCCACGAAAAAGAAAAAGACCCACCCATCCATAACCGGACACACGCAGACACAACCCCAGATCGTCGTGATAGGTAGCACAAGGGAAAGAAGAGAAAAGGGTAAAAGGATTGTATATCGTCCGGGGGGGGGGGGGGGGGGGGCCAGCAAAAAAAAATAATCCCCCAAAAAAAACCCCCCAAAACCACCCTCCCCCCCCCCGCCAAA
>Ga0307516_10000270_pt1 | contig 66691 bp, 73 predicted proteins | sample 19_EM_MG_FD_203310 | JGI IMG/M metagenome (GOLD analysis project Ga0307516, IMG submission 203310) | Populus trichocarpa ectomycorrhiza microbial communities from riparian zone in the Pacific Northwest, United States - 19_EM | ecosystem: Host-associated > Plants > Roots > Unclassified | place... | reverse complement strand
CCCTCCCCTCCCCTTTATATTATCTTATGTTACGCATGTATATATATACACACTTGCCGTGCATCTCCGAGGGGAACCCATCCTTCGGCCGGCAAGAAGAAGACGAAGAAGTGAGGAGTGGAAACAAAAGAAAATAATAATACATAATACATAATAATAAAAGAGGATACGGCTGATGGCGATGGCAAATTGGCAAATGGCGATGACGATGACCGTGACCGTGACCATGACGGAGAACTACCTAGATAGTACAAAGCCAACCCAAACATGCGAAGGTAGATATGTGACGCAAGACAAAAACAGAGAGAGAGAGAGAGAGAGAGAGAGCGCAGCTGAAAGGTCGAGAAAAACGATAACTCTAGATAGAGAGACACGTACATTGAACGATAGATAGCCAGCACAGTCCATCACTCGCCCGTCCGCTTCCGAACTGGTATCTAGGTGCTCCATCCTGTCGACAGCCTTTCTTTTCTTTTCGGGGGACAGGCCGGGCGGGGGCAGGGGGGAGTCGCCGCGAGCCGCTGGCGGACTGCTCGAGGGCGCAGCGGACGGTGAACAGGAAAGGACTGTATATAATATCGTCATGATCCAATAGGGTCGCACACGATTAATGAATCATCATCATCATCATCCTGTCGACAACGACGGTGAACAGGAAAGGACTGCATATAATATCGTCATGATCCAATAGGGTCGCATACGACCAATGACTCATCATCATCACCATCGCTGCGGCATCGGGCCGCAACCGCGATACGGTGCTGGCCGGTCTGCGACATGTCGATCACGCCAAGGGCCGGCCATACTCTCTTCTCATCTCTTCGTTTCTATACCTACTCTAACTTCCCCAGCCACAACGAACCCCCTTCAGCCCAGCCCAGCCCTTCGTGAAATGAGATGACCCTGGCCGTCCCCCAGACCGTAAATCGACTCCGCATCTCGCCAGCTCGTGTCCCGTCCCATCCCGACCAAATCTCCCAGGACTCGAAGGTCTCGCTGCTCCATCCACAACGCTGACGTAGTTATACAACCCAAGCGAACAAACAAAACCAGACCCCAAAAACCCCATTTGGCCGATGACATAACCAAGTACATTTACACGGTCGAGAGAAAGGAAAGCAAATCCCCCGCCCCCCGTCTGGAAAAGGAAAAAAAAAAAGAAACCAACCGATTGCTCGAAGATGGGAAGAAAATGCGAACGCCGTAACACACCCAATTGCCGAACAGGGAATTGAAAATATATTGTAAATCGCATCGCATCAGAACTAAAAAAGAACCCGAAAAAAAGGGACAACGCTCAAATATGCAAGCGGACCCAGCAAACCCGCCTCTGATACTGATGCATAGGCATCGAGTAATCCGCGCGAAACGGAGAGGAACGGGCACGAGAGGGGTCGACAACGTCTGGTTCACGCTTTGGAGGAACCGGCAGAACCCCGGACATTGGCCGCCCACATCTCTCGGATTCGAAAGATACGAACCGAGAAACTCGGCCGTATCATTTCTTCTCCGCTTGCGAACCGCTAATCTTCGCGTAGAAGGATTCCAAGGCCGTCCAGGGATTCTTCTGAGAAGTCCAGTGAAATCTCCAAAAAACGTACCTGTGATGGTGGTCAGAATGGGAGTCTGCGCAGAGGGCTTGCCGCACTTACCATAGGTCCTCGTACTCGGGCGACCCCTTCTTCGCATGTTGTGCAATGTAATTCCCAACTGTGGAGACGCACTCCATCAGCCCCTGACTACGACGCGTCTTGTCCTTGTCCTTCATCGCCCCGGACAGGACATCAAGACTGTGCTTGACCTCGGGAGAGTTGCGGAACTTTGCCTGCAGGAAGGTTAGCACTGCCAAACTTGTCTGGATCGGAGGAATACGTACTACCGCCAGCTTTTCACCCCTTGTGAGATCGCGCGACGTCTCATCCGAGTTCTGGGAAGAACCCTCTTTCCGATGTTGGGGTGGCCTGGAAGCAAGAGTGCCATTCGCTGGCGACGGCGCCGGCTTTCCGCGAACCTCAAGGCGTGGAGTGTCCGGTTCCAGCGACGGGCGATGCTTCTTACGTTCCGACCTGCCCTCTTCATCGTCCTCGTGTCGGCGCTTCTTCTTCGGCTCACGGACCTTATCTCGTGACCGGCGGGAGTCCGTGGGGGTATCCCTTCCCTTGGGCTTCGTCTTCTTGATGCGCGGTGCTGGTGAGGCGGACGAGGCCGTTCCGTTACGTTTCAAGTGTCGGTAGGCATCTGGTGGCGACTTTCTCGCCCGGCTCAGACCAATCTCCACACGCTCCTTCAACACGCCAAGTAGGTAGTCTGCTCGGCGGACCAGATGCACGGCACCCGGTGACTTGGCCTGGAATTCGGCGTTCCCACGCTCCACCTTCTTGTCGACGCGGTGTTCTTCGAGGAAAAACTTGTTGTGCATCGCAAGTTCAGGGTCGTCGCGGATCGCTGTCCACGCGCCATACCCGTGCTTGACGATGCCAACACAGAGCATCGAATCCTCGCGAGTCCCCCACTCGCAGGACCAGTTGTGAACCGGTTTTACATCATTGATGCGAAATTTCGTGCGATCGTCCCAAGCGTCGACGGCCCGCTTCAGGATCTTCAGCTCCTCTGGCCGGATCAAGATCGTCTCGGCATTGAGCTTCTTCGCGCCCTTGTAGTCAAAGAGAACGGCCTTCTTCTCTTTCTTGCCGGCATCCCCCATAGTGGAGCGATGCGATTGGATCGCCTCCTCGCTCAAGCGAATCCAATCATTGATGGTAGCCCTAATCAACTCCGGGTCCCGTCCCTCTAGTCCAGCATCCTTGAGGATTTCGCTCCAACAGTCATCCAACAAGCCGTAACGGGTGTACGACCTGTACAGATTGCGTGTCTCGCGGACGTTCAAGGGCTGCGCTGGATCGAAGTCCGGCTCGTCGTCACTGTCGGTCATCCGGGCGGAAAGCTCCGTGGCACGTCTCTTTGCCGTTCGGACTCCCTGCTCACCATCGGCAACTGGTTTGCGCTTGCGCCCAGTGCTCATCTCGATCTGCTCGTTGAGGAATTCCTCCTCCTCTTTGCTCTTCTCCCGAGCCCGCAACGCCTCCAGTTCATCCTTGGGAATGATGTCATCCCACGAGACATCGGCCTTGAAGTCGGTGACCGCAAACTGCTTCAGGAACTCGTCGCCACCTTCGCCTCCGAGCCCGGTATCGGCTTGGGTGATGTGGTCCTCGGCAGTACTTAGGATGTCGTCGATCTTCAGTTCCTCCAGCTTCTTCTGGTTATCTGTGGCTTCGAACATCTTCGATGCACGGGCCTTCAAGATCGCCGAAAGCTCCGACGAAGGGATCTTGTCGGCCTTGCCGTCCTTGACTCGGTCCACGATGCCCTTGTCGGTCACCCCCAACGAGATAACAAGATGCTCTAGTATCATCTTGTTTCGTGCACGCTCCAGGATCTCCTCTTCGATGGTGTCCTTTGACACCAATCGGTACACCATCACGTGGTTCTTCTGGCCGATACGATGGGCGCGAGCCATTGCCTGGAGATCAGCCTGGGGGTTCCAGTCGCTGTCGAAGAGGATAACCGTGTCGGCGGTCATCAGATTGATGCCGAGTCCTCCGGCACGGGTGCTGAGGAGGAAACAGAAGTCCGGGCTTCCCGGGGCATTGAAGTGGTCGATCGAAATACGCCTGGCCGCGGCAGGGATCGTGCCATCTAGTCGCTGATGGGTGTACCCCTTCAGGTTGAGATAATCGGCAAGAATATCCAACATCTGGACCATCTGACTGAAGATCAGTACGCGATGGTTGTCGGCCTTGAGCTTGGTTAGTAGCTGGTCCAGGAGGACCATCTTCCCACTGCTCATGACGAGTGCCCTAAGGCTCTCCTCTCTCGTCGGATTTGCCGGGAGCACTCTGTGCTCTGCCGACCCGAACATCAACGGGTGGTTGCTGGCCTTCTTCAGCTCCATCACGATATTCAACAAGGACTGGTGGTGCCCGTTCCCACCGGCGTTCAACGCAGCATAGTTGCGCGTGATGATGTTCTTGTAGTACTCGGTTTGGAGATCCGATAGCTCGACCCTGATAATCTTTTCAGATTTGGAGGGCAAGGACTTCTCGACCGATTTCTTGACCCGCCGCAACATGTACGGCTTGAGGGTCTGCTGTAGGGCCTCGATCTGCTTCGCAGCGTCGGCAGACTGCAAGTCGACATCGTAATCTATGTCTATTCTCCCCGGCATCAGGAAGTCGACCAAAGCGCCAAGCTCCTTCAGGTTGTTCTGAAGCGGAGTACCGGTAATCAGCAACCGGCTGGTTGCTTTGAACAAATTCAATTTGTCGTACAGTGATGACTCCTTGTTCTTCAGTCGGTGGGCTTCGTCGACAGCCATAAACTGCCAGCGGATCGGCATCAGATTTGCCCAGTCATTGATAACATACTCGTAAGTCGTTATCACACAGTTAAACTTGGGCTTTTTCGGATTGCCATCGACGTAGAACTCGTGCTCTCGAATGATATTCCGCGCACCCTGAGATCCCGTGTAGATGAGATAATTCATGTCCGGCGCCCAATTATCAAACGTCTCGGCCCACGAAGGAACTGTCGAAAGGGGGACAACAACCAAAAATGGGCCATGCTGTTGTCGATCGTGGCGAAGCTAGACGATCCAGTCAGCGATCGCCAGTAGCACTGCAACCGACACATACCCAGCTCATGAAAGCAACCGTTTGAACGGTTTTGCCCAATCCCATCTCATCAGCAAGGATGCCATTGTGACCTTTGGTCCAGTTATAGGCGAGCCAGTTCAGCCCCTTCATCTGGAAGTCTCGCAACTCGCCGTTCTTGATATACGAAGGCTGTGCTTCTAGCTTCCTATAACTCCGTCGAGTAGCCACGTTCGACTCTGACTGCTTGGATACCTGCACAGTCTTGGATCGATTCCAGTACTTGTCGACCTGTTCGGGTGCCAGTGCGATTATGAGGTCGCCTTCTTCCCACGTACAAGCCTCGTATGTCAATCGTTTCCCTTCAGGAAGTTAGCGAAGGGTGCAGTCAGTAAGAACGGAGAATGCGCACATTTCACCATGTACTGCCTTCCGGTGTCTAAATCACGGTGGGCAATAACCCTCTCCACGATATGGAACGCAGCATTCTCTTCTCTCCGCCGCTCCTGCTTGAGATCCAACTGCTCGATCTCCTCGGGCGTGGTAGATGGGTTCGTCCGTATCCAATAATCCGCAAGCACAACCTTTCGCATGTAGTTCTCGAGTTTTCGATAACCTTTCTGACCTACAAGATTGTCCATGGTTTCCCATGTGGCGTGGTAGTGGGATTCACCTTGCCATTTGATCTGTCTCGCTGTCAGTCAAGGGGCAGTGCACCAAACAGGGACATCGCACGTACCTGGAACTCCAGCTTGTCTTTGTCGACTGTCGGTATCTTCTCGTCTGCCATAATGTTAATTCAAGATGCGATATGGAGGTTCACATGCCGCTTACCAAAGCCTTCTCTGACGCGATGACCAATGACGAGGTCAATGCCATTAGGAACGTCTTCCGCCTGGTATTGGTCCTCCCCATTGTCCTCAGCCGCATACTCTTCGTCGAATTCGCCATCATCGTCCTCATTATAGTTGGCTACCACCGTGGCAGCGCGCCTTGTCGAGAATCGGATTTCTGCGGTCTGCGAGGCACTCTCCGTCGTCACCTTCCGCCGCTTCCTCATAGCCTTCGACTTCTTCGTGCCGTATTCGTCACTGTCCTCACCTTCGGATGAGATGTAACGAACAGGAGAAGGACGTTTAGATGCTGCGAGATGGAGAGTTTAGCAACGGTCGGATCCGGCTGGCACTGGCAGGCAGAAGCTCACATTTGGCGGATCTTGTAGGGGCCCTCTTCCGCTTCTTCTGTCGACTGCTCTTTGGCTCCGAGTCGTCATCTTCATCATCGCCGTGGTCATCGTCCCCCGAGTCCCCACTACTGTCAATCTGTCGATAGTTAGTCGATCGGTCCCAATATTGTCCAGAAACACGTCACATACCAGCGTTCGAGTATTTCGAGCGCGTTCCTATTGCGTGACGATTAGTCCAGTGATCAAAGGTAATAGAGTAGACAGGAGAGTGCCTACGCTCCGCCGTAGGCCGTATAGATCCGGGTTCTCGTAATACTCGTTCGCAGTCTTCTCTTTCGACGGTCTCCGAGGAGACGCCTTCTCAGACTCAGCATCGCTGGACTGCTCTTCGACCCCCTCTTGTACGTCTTCATCTTCTTCGAAGTCGTCATCGTCGGATGCGGCATCGTCCCCCCCTGATGAGCTTTCTACATCAGGTTCATCGCCATCCTCCTCGTCCTCGTGTTTCGATCCGATTGTCGATGCGGACTCGTCGACGTCGTCTTGTGGTTCTACGTCCGATACGTCCACGTCATCCTCTTCCGAGGAGCTGGAAGGGTCTGCATGGCCGGTGGTTATGGCGTATGTATGTGTGTCTGCAATCGTCGCGGGTGTGCCGACAACTTGCAGTGACAGTACCATGCTACCTGCTATACCTCCTACCATCAGCAACAGTATCTCGAGCGCAAAACAGATTAAGGGCACCGGAATGTAGTGAAAGGTTCCCCAGAGCAAGGCGACTCCGATGCACGCATCGGCGACAGGATAAGCCCTGTCAATGGCCAGCACGATCATTTCGGGGATGCGGAGAACATAGCTCGATGATGTCTTTGAAGGGACACGACAGAGGCCTCGGATAGCTGCCACGACCACGCAACACGCAACGGGGAGAAGGAAAGCAGACGAGAGGGGTGAGTGGACGAATCGACACGTGAATATTGAGTTCACGAGATGAGCCACGAGCGTATATCGTGGTTCGTCGCGGGGAAGTGTGGGTTGTTGAGGCTCGACGGGATCGGAGCCGGCAAAGGCGGAGTGAAATTCGAGTACACTCGCGCAAAACGAAAACAAGGACTACTTACAAGCCATGGTAATGCTCTTTGATCGTAGCGGTAAGAGAAAATTCGAGAGGAAAAATTGGGAGTTTGTTTGGTTGTGGTGGCGGATGGAGCGTTCGGGGTTGATGTGGTAGCGGGCTATCGAAGTGTGGGAGGTTCGTGATGATCGGGTGTTGGGGTTTGAGAGACCGAAGAGTGGATTAGGAGAACCGGGCGGTGTGGCGCTTGGCTAGGTATTATGCAGTTTAGAAATACGCTAGCGTGGGAAGCGGGTGAGGCTTGGAAGCGGCTTTGCCACAGCAAAGCCACAGCAAAGCCACAGGCGGCAGCTCTAAGCGGGAGTACCTAGTCGTTTAGCGGGTGGGCAAGCTTAAAATGTGTCACTGAAGATAGATAAATATTGTGCCTGGCTCCCAAACGAGACAAATCAGTCCGTACCATCCACCCCGGAGGGAGGAAAGCGAAATATCGCAAAGGCATTTCTCAAAGGCCGTTGGATTATACAGGACAGTGGGAAGGCACATAGCCGGTTCCCTTCACCACTCACAAAGCAAGAGATCTATTCGGATTCCAGGTAAACATGAGGTCTTTAAGAACCGTACTGTGCTCTGCATATTGGCGGAAATCCGTAAAACACGCACCCCTCCGGAGTCAGGATATAGAGTGCTTCCTATCTATCGTCCGCAGGTCAGCTGCAGACGTTACATGCCTGCGGGAGAGCTGTACTGCACAGTTGTCGTGGTGATTATTAGTTTGTTTATTCATTACCCGCATGCGACCTAGATGTAGATGGATAACGTCGTGGTGATGTCTAAGGTAGCTGGACCTCACACGATCACGACACGTCTCCGTGGAATCATCGTACATAGATATCTCCAGGTCGCGATATCTCCCCGCACCCGGTAGAGCTGAAGCGTCTGCTAACGGCGATGCGTCTCAAACCTCCTTTAATGCCCCTTACACTCCAATCGTCTTCCATGTATTGCTGCCTTGAACCAACAATGTAACCACTCCGCAAGTGCACCCCTGCAACCCTTGCGCCGTCTAACTCGAAGGTGTCCACTTCACAACATCCACAACAGCTTCAGCAGCTGCGCACGCATCGTCGACTCCGCTTCACCAACTGTCGTTTCCTCCTTCGTTTCGTTTTCCGTCTCGTCCAGCTATGCTCGCCGGTTTTCGCGCCCGAGCAAGACGGCTCACCAATTCGTATGTCTTCAGCCGTGTGGTACGTCGACCCTCGAGAAACCCGAATCGCTTCCTTTTGCCCATACTAATCAAGCTCTGGGGAGGGTTCAACAGCCATTCATGAACCTCCTGATCCTTGGTCTCCAGCTTCTCGGGATCAGCCATGTCTCGTGGAGCTTCTCCGCACACTTCGAAGTGAAGCCCGTGTTAACAACAATGATCACGAACTCGGTTCGACATCCCCACTTCTCCTTGCCCCCCCCCCTCCTTCGCACCCCACAGTCTGGCAGACTGCTGACCCATCCTCCCTACAGATCCTGAGCGGAATAGCCGACACAGTCGCACAAACGGTGTCAGCCTACCGCAAGCGGCACAGCATCATCGCTCCGACGAATCCCAAAAAGGTGGACCGTGTCTCCATTGAGATCCACGAGCTCGGCGAGAAGTCACTTCCTACACACCGGGCGGAGCTCTTCGCTGCACCTCATTTTGACATCGACCGGCTGGTGCGATACATGGCCTGGGGTATTCCAGCCTACTCCCACCCTCGTCCCGCACCTCCCCGGCCTCCCACAGCTGACATGCGTACGCAGGATTCCTGATGGCGCCCCTCCAGCTCTCCTGGTTCGCGTGGCTATCCGACGTGTTTCCGGCCACGGGAGGACACCAGACTGCGGCGGTGATGTGGCGCGTGTTCCTGGACCAGATAGTGTTTTCACCCATCAGTTTGGCGGCGTTTTTCTTGTTCATGGGACTGTGCGAGGGTAGCGATCTGAAGGCTGTAAGGAGGAAGCTGAATGTGGTGTTCATACCCGCGCTGTAACTTTCCTGTTCAAACCTCGTGCCGGAGATGAGCTCAGACACTGACTACACACAGGAAATCCAACTACATCGTTTGGCCCGCAGTTCAGATCTTTAATTTCCGCGTGGTGCCATTACAATACCAACTCGTAGGCTGCTCCCTGCCGTACCTTTACGCTCGAATGCTGACCGACAATGCGGGTATAGCCATTCGCATCTACCGTAGGAATCTGCTGGACAACCTATCTGTCATTGAAGAATGAAGCGGCGGATGCATTGATGTGAGAATGGGAGTGGTTAGGATGACGCATCGACATCAAAAAAGGAACATGGTGTATTGTTTTGAATATCAGCTTTGTTTTTTGCAACTTTGATATGGCTACGTTGTGTCCGGATTCACTGTATAATACTTACCAATAATAGACGGAGAGAATGGTGGGACTTATTTGGTAGGAGTTCAATGGGCGTTGTCTGTTCGTTCGTGCAATACCCCCCATCCCAGTGTAGTGTAAGCATTTCAGATGGACTATTTGCTCCGGAACATCACATCCTTCGAACGAGTAAATCCGGAGAAGCAGATCATTTCATACAGTGTCTGGCCTACATGTACAAACATCCATAGTTCAGCCAATGAGCAGTACCATGCTAAAACGCCGAGTCCATCGCACACAATTAAGTAGAAAAATCAACACCCCCCCCCCCCCAAAAAAAAAAAAAAAAAAAAAAAAAAAACCTGGAAAGCAGCTCATAAGGGACATGGCGTTGAAAGAGAAAACCACCTCTGCTGGCTAGTGGGCGGAACGTTGATAGAAATGGAGGATGGCCTTAAGGCAGACGATGGGACGGCCATCCTCGGTGTAGGCGTTCGCCATGACGGAGTAGGTTCCCTATTTCCCAACAATTAGCCGTTATCCCCGCCAAACAAAAAAAAACAGACGAGAAAAATAACCACTCACCGGAGGGACCTGGCTCGGGATATCAACCGACTTGGTGATGAACAGTTTGCCCCGGTTGACCGGACATTCGAGGTCGATCTGGTTGACGTTGTCACAAATATCCGCGGAGGTTTTATACATGGTAATAAGACCGTATTTAGCTATAACGTCCGCCTTCGCTCCCTTCTCAATATCATCCTTGAGGATTGCGACCGCGCTGATGTTCAAAGTCTGGCCACTGTGCACGTATTAGCCAAACCGCCACACTGGTGGGAGATATGAGAACAGGAAGGTGTAGCGGGTTGAGCATCAGAAGAGGCAGCGGGAGGAGCAATAGAGTATTTAGAGAAGCAAAGGACGGAGAAACATACGGGAGGGGAGGGTTAGGACTGAGATCAACAGTCTCGATCGAAGCGATATCCCTTGAGGTGTCTCCACAGTAGTAGAGGGGGTTCTCTCCGGGAACTTTCTCGATGCCAGAAGCTCCAATATCGAATTCGATGCCGAGGGACTGTTGCTGGAAGAAGCTTCCGGCAGCAACGGAAGCGGCCATGGAAAGGGCAGAGGTAATGATGGAGAGCTTCATCGCGGGAAAAAGAGAACCGAGGCGAAACGAGTCGTTTTCAGGGTTTGTTTGCAGGCGTGTAGAGGAGGGTTGGTTGTAGAAGAGAGTTATGTAGTGTGCTGTGGAGAAGGAAGATAAGAGGATGGTTTTGAAATAGTGTCACAAGCGCCCGTCCGCGCCTCACTTGCTTGAATATGGAGATGGCTGGTCGCTGAATGCAGACGGACTCGTGACTGTGACGTATGTAGAGATAATCCAGAGCACGACACAAAAAAAAAAAAAAAAAAAAAGGAATGCTCTCTTGGACAGTCGAGAATTCGCCCAACTGATTTTATCCCTCCATCGAGGTCACTTCTGGCGCACTTTGGCCCATAGAACCTCCCTAACATAGGTCGCATGCGAGAAATGAATACATACCTTTGTACCGCGACAAAAACATAACCCTAAATCTGCAGTCATCGAACTCAGATTCAGAATACACTCACCAGCCAAAATTTAGCGGAAATAGAATTTCGTCGTGCAGGATTCGGCGATTTGTCTTTTGTGACATGCGACATCACTCGGCTAGATGGCCGGCAATAGTGATACAAGGCCCGGGCACAGAAGCAGACCGGGGGACAGGCCAGGCGGGGGCAGGGGGGGTCGCCGCGAGCCGCTGGCGGACTGCTCGAGGGCGCAGCGGACGGCGAACAGGAAAAGGACTGTATATAATATCGTCATGATCCAATAGGGTCGTACACGATTAATGGGTCATCATCGTCGTCGGCGCGGGTGGGCGGGGGGGGTGGCGTAGCGCCGGGTCGGGCGGGGGTGGTTTAAGCTTGAGGAGGCCTCAAGCGCGTAGACTCGATTCACGGAGGGGGTGAGCAGAGCACACCGCCACGGGTCTCGCACGATACAAGTAGGCCCAACCCGCAACGATGTGAGCTCGACCATGTATGTAGCAAGTAATAGATGATGAATCGATATCTATTTACACCCCAAGCTTAGAATGGAGGAATCAAAACTGAAGCCTGTTACCGCGTCATAGTTTATCACCCGGAGCTGACGTTCTCACAGCACATATCCGCCACTGCTGGGGAAGTCGAAAGGCGTAAGTGGGTAGATACCTCACGATCGGCTTTTGTGCATCAGGATTGAGCACCACATTGCGGTATCGCTCCAAGCAGATGGCGAGGACCTGGCCGTGCTACGAGCACCTGCCGTCTAGGACAACCCCCCACACCGCCGGCTTGGATGATGAATGGAATGCCGTAACCAGCTCATATGTCATATAGCAGTGCAGCCTGTTGACCACAGTGCTGGCTGGACCGATCCTCGCTAATCCATGAAAAGTAAGCACCCTCGCGGGGCGTTAATACATACGATAGCAGATGAAGGCAGCCTCACTTCTCCGGATGTACGTTCCGGCCCTTCCCACTGGGTCTGGGAATCAGACTGGCGCCCCAGCATGCACACATCGGCCGTCATCGAGCTCTAGAGTAGAGCAGGACACAGTGATTGTCGCCCGTACAGTATATACCTACCTTCGTATCACTTGTTAGCGTTATGGTTGAAGTTACCGTTGTCGTCGTGGAAATGAAATGAACTTCACGGGCAGGCACGCCATCGTCCATTGAAAAACAGTGTGCGCGTACAGCATTTCAAAACAGATCCGTAGAAATGCTTGGTCCTACAGCAAGTCTGGACATCTTGGGAACTGGGCTCGATATGTTGATTTGTGATTCTGATTATGCATACTGCACTACCAGCGCCCACCATAATCCCTCCAACTCGTCCTATCCACCCATCCATTCCGACACAATTAATCCATACAAAGGACAGGTTGATATGTAATACATTAACAGACAATTGTAACGAGTGAGCAAGTACGTACTCCCAAGAAAGAACACCATTCCCAAAAACAAAACCAATAGCAACCAGGCCAAAATACACACCACGGCTTCTGCTCCCACCAGAGGAAGGGGCCGATTGAAACAATAAAAAAGTTGAAAGCGATCCCCCCAAAATAATGGGAACAAGAATGCCCGCCCAATCCATGCAATAAACAGAGCACCGATGCAAGAAATGCCAGCAGAATACAAAACACAGGAAGGAAAAGAGAGAAAAAACCAAACCAGAACCCAACCGAGCTCAAAGCTTTCACACCGTACCTCTATACACTTATATAAACACAAAATTGATAAATTGATTCATTGGTGGGCGTAGGCAGCATATCGTTGTCTCGCCTTTCAGGAGATAGTCGGGTCAAGACATATTTGCATACTTGGCTTGCATTGCTAGATATTCGTTTCCGAGATGTTTGGTCCGTCGCACAGCCTCATCCCTGTGGTTCAACAAATTAGCGGGGGATAAACACCTAAGCGGGAAGTGTCATTACCGTTGCGTCTGGAGTTCGAGGACCTCGATCTGCGCAATGGCCATCCTGGACACAACCTCGCCCATCTCATCGTCGGCATCTTCAAGCGCCTTCTCCAGTTCCTCGACTCTCTTCTCCAAGAACTCAGTCTTATTGGCGTCCGAGGAGGATAGTCGCCGAACCGAAGTCCACTCCAGTTTCGGGCTTCTTAGAAGCGGCGACAACTGCGGCTTGAGGCCGGGGGGTGCAAGGGCGGACGACTTCAGCCGACGCAGTTGCGAGGTGTGCGTCTCTTTGATGCGGCGGAGTTCATCCTCGTGCCCGGCGACGGCTTCTTCTGCCTGTTGCTGCGCCTCAACGACCTTGTCCTCCAAGTTTCTCAACTTGTCTTGGAGATCGTTGATCTTCTTTGCCGAAGCACGCTGCTCTTCTTCGCCGCGGGTGATGCAGTCGGCGAGTCGTTCGCGGAGGGCCTCGTTGGAGCCGAGCTGAACTCGCACTTGCGCGGCCAATTCTTCCACCCGCTCCGACGAAATTCGCAGCTGCACCGCAAGATTCCGTTCCTCCTGCATATGCATCTTCTCAGACTTCTGCAGTGATTCCGCACGCTTGCGGTATGCCTCCGCCTCAACCTGAGCAGAGTCCCGCTCCACCTCTGCCGATGTGAGACTTTTGCGCAGCTCCTGAATGGCGCGCTGGGAAGCCTTGTTTGCTTCCGTAAGATTTTGCTCACGCTCGCTGACGAAGTTGGGATCAACGTCTCTGGCCTCTAGCTCCCGTAGCCGGGCCAGTGATCTTTCGTGGAGAGCCTGGAGACTCTGATATGCCTGTTGCAGGGATGGAGATGTTGATGCCACGCCCGCCTGTTTGAGCTCCGAAACTTCCCGCGAGAGACGCTCGTGTGAATCCCGCAGTTCCTCATGTTGTGCCATGAGATCATCGTGTTCCTGCAGTAGAACTCGCAGCGTGCTGGTCTCCTGTTCGGCCTTTTCCAGATCCATCATCAATGTGCCCAGACTCCTCTCACAAATGAACTTCTGTTCGAGAGCTACATCCGCCCTTTGTCTCAGCCGGTCAATCTCCCGGCGAAGAGCCGAGACCCCATTGTCGCGTCCCTGCCGTTTGGTGTTCGGGTTCAACGCTCTGTCCCGCTCCAGTTCCAGAATTTTTATCCGCTCTTTCGATTTCTTGGCCTCCAATTGCTGCCGGTCCCTTAATCTCTTGAGAGCTTTGTGCAAAGCGTCCCGTTGTGTCTCGACATCCTTCAGACGCTCTGCCAGTGACTCACGGTCCTTAGGATTCAGGGGAAGCCCCGATGCTTGACCAGAAGTCGGAGTGCCCGGCGTAGCATATCCTGATGGCATTCCGGACATGGAGTGACGGATTTGCGAATGGGTCTGGATTTGAACTAACTGGGCTTGAATGACTTGAGCCGGTAGTGCAGGGGGTTGTACTTGGCTCTGCGCTCGTGCCTGCTGCATTTGGTACTGAACCTGAACTTCGATCTCGGTCTGGATGTTTGCTTGGGACTCGCGCTGAGCTTGTGTTTTTTCCAGAATTGCCTGAGCAAGAGAGACGTTTTCGCTTTTCAAGCTCGCCAACTCCTGCTGCATACGTGTGTGCTCGGACATGAGTTTTTGCAAGTCCAACGTCTCCGCCTCGAGCCCTTCCACACGCGCTCTCAGCTGGGGAACAACTTCGTCTCGTAGGTTGTCGCGCTCATTTCGATTTGTCTCAAGTTCCTCCTTCAAAGCCGTGAGGAGGTCCTCGAAAGTCTCCTTCATAAGGCGTTCCTCGGCGAGTTTGCGTTTGGCTTCTTCGAGTGACATTTCCAGGTCCTTGATTCGGGCTGGGGCATCCGGAGGAGCAAGATGAGAGCCAATGGAAGTCGGTTTGATCGGTTAGCAATCGCTCACAAATACCGGGGGAGGCCAATTTACCTTGGAAACTAAATCCTCCAATTCCTTTACTTGAGCCTCAACGGTCCTCCGTTTCTCCCTCTCCTCTTGGACCTTTTCGAGCATATCTAACCTCAACTGAGCCTTCTCCTGCTCAACTTTCCTAACCATCTTCTCGGCATCCATATCCTTGCCATCGCTGTCCAGATACCGTACTGGCGTGCCTGCGTCGGAAAAATAGTCACTGGTCCTCCTGCCGTTGCTTGCGGCCTCAGATTGGAGGCGCTCAACGAGATCTTCCAGATCCATCTCTCGCCGAATCGATGCCGCTAAATCCGCCGAAACGGCCCTAACTTCATCTTCAATTGCCTCGATTGAACCGTATGCTGGAGTTCCCGGCGGATACAAACTTTCCGTGTCCGAGAATGAGGCACCAAGTTGAGAAGCATTTGCATGCGAAGTGTCTATGGCGGGAGGGATGAATTTGCCAGTTGGAAGCAACGACCCACGATGGGTCGCCGAGGTTGGTGACAGTGCAGGCATCGGATCCACCGATCCAGCACCCTGCTCGGAGGTGCTGCCCCAGCGGAACAGAGCCGTGAACCTGTTGCTTGGGGACTTGGGCTTGGATGAATCTTCGATGAAGCCAAAGGCTACACCTCCGTCCTCGGGGAGGGATATGTTTGGCTGTATGGGAGCCATTGGGGTATATGCGGATTCGGATGCGCTTCGTGTATGCGTAGTGATGGTGGAACGATCGATTCTTGGTGAGTATATATTCAGACTGGACTCGCTGATGAGCCTCGCATGGCTTGGGGAGACCGTGCTCTTGGGATACGTGCGGAGGGAGGAGAGCTGCTGTTGTATGTTGCTGTGCTGAGGGGTTCTGATTGACCAGAGATGGCTGGGATCGCTCCCCTGGCGACACAGTCTGGAAAGCAAAACGGTGGTTAGAGAGGAGATTGCACGTTGGACGAGCATATGGGATCCAAGGTCATTGCACACCTATTGGAATCTCGTTCCCTTTCGACGAAGGCGGCGGGCGACGGAAGGGTAGGCGAATCTAGGGGCGGATGTCCTTCAGGGAGTTTTGCCGACAGGTCAAGAGCTGCTGGAGCAGGCTGCTTCTCCTTACGGGACGGTGGCTTGGGAAATTGGTCTGATATCCGAGCACCGAGAGGCAGCGAACTGGCTCCAGGAGGAAGTGACGCTCGCCGAACGGGGGGCTGCCAGAGGGAGATGTACGACGACGGCGGGCGAAACGAGTGCGGTGACGACGATGGCGAAGCCAAAGGCGAGGAGGTGTGGATTGCAGAGTCGGGACGGACAGGACGGACAGTCCTCTGATTAGGAACGGAGGAATGGACGAAAGAAGGATCGAGGGCTTGACTCTGGAAGGAAGCCATGGCTAGAGGGGACCTTGGCGTTTAAAGCAAGCAAGCAAGCAGCTATACTAGGGACTCTTCTGTTTCGATATTCACTTGACGACTTTGGTCGGTGTGGTGGTTGGGATGTCCTTCCTTCGCCAAAGCAGGTCAGATAGGGGGGGGCCCTTGCACCTGCAGGCGTGCATATCTAGCAAGCGGGGTTTGGAAGGGGGTGGGAGCGTGCTTTTGGACTGCGCAGGGGTGGGCGCGTTTCCGCACATGGGCAGGAGGTCACTTGCGAGGATTGCCTACATAGGTAGATACATAATACATACATACATATCCAGAGTACATACATACATACATACATAGTCTGTTGGGGGAGGTGAAGGGACGGGTATGTATCTATGTATATATCTATCTATGTACATATCTATCTATGTACCTGGATTCCCAAGGCGATCGATAATCCTCGGCTGCGCCACCGCTAATCGATATCTCCACGGCCGGCCAGACGTCGGTGGGTGCGACTGAAAGATATGCCACCATCCTCGATGGCGGGTGATGAGAAGGGTGCGGATGGAGATCAAGGGCAGTGGCGAGTGGAAGAGCATCGACTGCCGTCCGGGCCGTCCAGCCAATCCGAGGGAGGGCCAGCAAAACACAGTGCACCGCCACGAGCTGTCCCCGTTGGATCGTGGAGAGTGGTTCAGCTCGACGGAGTGGTTGATGGGGGCGTTTTGGCGCGCGGGCGCGGAGATGAACCCAGCTGGCGAATAGCGGGCACCTGCAAGTGCAGCCTTCAAAGGATTCAGGGGTGGGCGGCGCGACGAACCACGGCGCCGCAACCACTGCAGTTCCGTTAGCGCCCACCCAATCACATAATCCCTGAGCTGCGACCGCCTTCCCTACATGAGATGTTCCCCTGGCTGCAGGCATCCCAACGGCGTCTAGATATGTGTGGATATGGACTCTAATCTGGGGTATCATATCTGCCGCCTTCTCAGAGGAACCGTCTCCGGTGGTGGCGGCGAACATGCAAACGAAGGTCGCAGATATGTTTCCAGAGCGAATGTGTGGGGGTAGTTAGTGTTTGGCCGTCGGCTTGATGGGTATCGACTCGACATGTCGAGTTTGCATGTCTAGACACATACCATGTTAGAGTTGGGAAAGTCGATAGAGTATCTACCTGTGCATACGCACCTATCTACCCGTGGGGCCGCCTCTCTTACACTATGTCCGCCTCACTCCTCCATTAGGCGCTGTGAGCCCGCATCCTGGTGACAGAGACAAAAAGAATGTGCGGCTATTTAGATACAACATACATATAACAGCCACTTTGCGTTCTCGCGGGTTCTCACGCAGCTAAGCCTTCTTCGGTTTTCGGGGGAGTTTTCGATATCTACTCTACATATCCGATAAAGGAGGACTTTGGGGGGGGGGGGGTTGTATTTATTCATCAATCGCATGCGACCCGGATCGTGGCGATATGGCTGTACATTTCCGCTCAAAGGAGCCTGGTAGCCCGGCTAGCAGTCCACGAGTGATGAGCAGTGATTATGCCTTCCACTTTACTACCAATGCCAAATGGACAGTAGAAATCTGCTCTGCTATTACGCATCTGCGGATAAAAGTGCGCCGCCATAGTCTAGTAAGGTTTCATGCGAGTAACTATGATCAAACCAAAAAAAAACCAAAATCCCGTCCTCCTAATTGGCCGAGAACTATCGAGCTGCACGGTGCAGAGCCCAGTCATCATCACCTCTGCGAACGAATATATATAGAGCACCCAGTCTCCCATACCGAGACGAGTATCAACCATCGAGGCAACCCTTTTGGTATCCTCGTGCGCACCGAGGCAACAACGATGTCAAGTATCAAAAAAGACTTCTTCACGGATCCATTCTGCACTAGGGCTGCTAGGGTTGCAGCCGGATCGGCTTCATCAAAGAAACGGATGTTGGTTTACATTCCAGATGGGCACTGTAGCCACGTCCAATGCAATGGGGTCGATAACTAGGGTTCGGGGCTTCGTCAGCAGGTTAACTGGAGCCAGCGGGCATCTTGCTCACAGAGGTTACCCTCCAGGCACGTCTTGCTTGGGTGCAGCCATCCCAGTAACTAGTTAAACGTCAACACACCCAGGTTGGGTTACCACCACTCTTTGTCGCTGTTTTTCGATAGATCTCAATGTTTCTTCCACCATCTTCGACACGGAAACGAAAGCGCGGGGACGACCGAAGCCTCTCCAGCAGTCCATTCGTTGTTCAAGTAATTATATCCACACATTCTGAATTATATAATCGATCGAGAAGCGGAGAGAGCTAATAGCTCGTTGCAAAGCCCCTTGTAGCGTCTTCGTTCGATGTTTCCACGAAAATTTCGCCGACCGTTATTCTCCCGCGTTCCCACGTCCCCGTAAACTGGCTGGCTGGAGCGCCCGCACGGGTGTTCGACATTCCTGCCGGAAACCCCGCGCTCTGTTCGCCCAGATATGTCGCAATAGTTAAGATCGAGGGGGAGCGGCAGTTATCCGCGCTCGAAAAAATCGGGGATAATATTTATGCACTTTATCGCCTCTCGACTCAACTTCGGATGAAAGACATCCGTAAGGTCGCCGCGCAGACCAAAAATTTACCTTACAAGCAAATTGGAGAGCCGATGCATGATGTGTGTGAACAAGAATGGTGGAATGGGATTGGTAGCGTGGAATACCCATTCGAAGATACACCGACAACGGATGCGGCATTGGATATGGGCGTGCGCGAAAGCGGCATGGCTGAGCATGCGGCGAAAGATCACTCGTATGTAATAACTGGAGGACATGGTAATTCTAGGCTGATCAAGAAAGGTGCCCCGACGAAACTCCGTTGGTGCCCGGCCCATTACCTAAAGGTGAAGACCATCAGGATCCTGCCGCACAGGAAGATGTGCAGCCTACAATGTCTGGAGTTCTGGAGCAAGTGCAACGGCAGTATTTCGATACGCTCTACCTCGCAAAGGTTTTTTCTTTCTATTTGTATGCTGTCCAAGGGTGCGGACTGACCGAGAGTGTAGACATCGTTGGCGTACTTTGCCAAATCAACACTGTCGCGGGCCCGCGCTGCGTACCACGACCTCGAATCGATCCAACCGGTCTACCGGTTCGACGAGTTGATTGAATTCCTACGACGGATGATACTGCCGTTAGAGAAGATGGACCTTAAATACCGGATGTCCCTGGTCCAAATGGCCCAAGAACACGATGTCGATGACCCTTCTGTTTTTCGGCCAGAGGAAGACGGCTATGTTCAGCGATGGAGGCAGACTGCCTTCCAGGAACGGTTCATCCGGGGAAACGACATCGAACTGAAGCAAAAATTGGAAGAGCTCAAGATTAGGGAGTGCGTATTCTACCTGATTCTACTGATGCTAGGCTGACCGATGTAGGACTGAGCTTCAAATTATATTGCTGTTGGAGATCCTCGCGTTGGAAAAGCAGCGTCTACCGGTTGCTGCTGCTACGGAAACCACCGGGGGCAAAGACAAGACCAAAAAGGAAAAGAAGAAGAAAGCCAAGAAGGCCAAGGGCGTAAACAAAACCCTGGATCCAGATGTGCTTCTGGACTTGCTCGTCGACCGACTTTGCATTTGGCATTTGATTGGTTCCGATGCCACCAGAGACGGGGGGGCAGACTCCCCCGCCAAAGGAAAAGGCGTTGTTTCCGAGAAAGATCACCTCCGTCATTTCTCTGTCGAGGTTATCATGGCGTTCTATTCGTCAAAACTCCCAGAGAAATGTGCCTCCATAAACAAGAAATTCGGCGGTCGCAACGCGCCCTCCGCAGCACCAGCCAATGTCTTCCGCCAAACAAAACACCTCAATGACCGTCGCTCAGTGGCCAAAAAAGCTCCCGGCTTATCTCGCGTCAACTCCGCGCAATCCACTGATTCCCGAGGGTCGGCGACAACAGAATCCATCGCATTGCTTGCGTCCGAGGGAGCTGCCGTGCCTAGGGCTATCCGAGGAGGAACACTCAACTCGAAGAGCTTCACGAAGAAGATCGTCCAGATGAACACCCAAAAGAAGGCTGACGAAGAGCTGAAGAGCGTGATACAAGCACTAGCAAAACCAAACCGCGCCGCGGCTGCTACGGAACTGGTAGAAGATGCAGAGAAGAGGTTGGCAAAGACCTTCCGAAGTAAGCACCCACATGGCCCACCGATGGGCTGTGAGACCAATGCTAACGTTCTGGCAGAACCTAAGAAGTTGAAAGCATCGTCAAACGTCCATGTAGCGGCGACCCCGCAGAAGCGAAACAAAGACATCTTCGCCGGCAGCCTGAAGAACTCCCGTCCTGCCAACCAGCAGCATCACCAGCCTCTATCCTCTCGGCAGATGCCTTCGGAAGTCGCTGCCACACCCCCATCCCGCTACGCTACCAATTCCTCGCATCTGGAGGATGGTGTTGTCCTCTCCACGCCGCGAAAGGGCATATTCGCCGAGCTCCAGCGCTCCGCCGTCCGCCAGCCCAAAACAGTGCCCCGTTCCGCCCCGGCGGTGGCGAACGAGGACGGTACCATCTTCGCCACACCCGTGAAAAAGCAGCAGAGCCGGTTAGATAGTCCCGGTTTCTGGTCTCCCGCTGGTGGCGTGACGGTTGCGACGGATACGCCGCTCGAAAAGCCGCCCCACGGCTTCGATACATGATACGCTGGGCTGGGCTGGGATGAGGGGTAGTTACATGGGATGAGCGGTTTATTATGTGGGTTTGTTTTGGTACTTTGACGTAGATGGTTACACCCTAGGGTGTATGAATGGATCGGCTTACATTGATAGCCACGTATAGACGGCGAACGGGATTAATGGAAGCTCGAGTGTATATTGGATGAATACCGAGAATCTGCCTGTAACGAGAGGCCCATTTGCTACGTGTTAATGAACCTGCTTGGATATCTTCAACTCAAGTAGCCCCACCGCTAAGATGCATCCACAGAGTACCACACAGGCACATGCGATTGAACGAACCCAACCAGAGCCCTTGAGTCTTCCCCATGGCGCTCTCATCAACGACGGAGCAGCAGCGGGTGCACCTACGCAACCTAATGTTCCTCGGAAGAACAATCTTCCTCACGGCATCGATCCTGTGCTTCCGCAGGAACACCCGGGACTCCACGTCGTCGTGAAATCCCAGCCAGCTGACATCGCGGAAGAACAGGGCGGACACATTGATGTCCTTTTTTAGGGCAGGGAGATGGATGGATAAGAGGCGCTCCGTTGGTCCGGCGAAGACGGGTGGGAGGGCGTTATCGACGAAAAGTTGGCGCTCGGTGATTGCACGCTCGGGTTCGGCGACGTTGTGATAGGTTATGCGAACAGCCCCATCGATTTCCGATAGCATCCGCTCGAAATGGCCTATCTTCACTGCGCAAGATTCGAGGGGAACTTTGAAGGAATAGAAGGTTGTCCGTTGGTCTTCGTCCAAGGGACCAGCTTGAAGGAGTTTGCTAGCGCTGGCCTCTAACCCTTTGAGGGAGCGACAGAGGTATTTGAGGAACGCCCGGGGTGCACTGGCGAGGACGAGGATCAGGGCCGGAGAGTTGCCTTCAAGCACTAATGGTTTATGTGAGCTGGTGAAGGAATGCGAGAGGAGATGGGAAGGTGGTTACTCTTTTGTCTAACAAATGCCAGGTCGTTTGATTTACTACGGCATGCTTTCGCAAGCTCGAAGAGGTCGCCGACAATCATCGCCATCATGTCTGTAACCCACCTGACAAGTCCGAGTAGGCTCTGCAGTGCCTCGGGCCTGAAGTCATCGGGCTGGAAGGAGGCGCCAGGAGGTCGAGCGCCCTGTCGTTGCGCTGCGTTCAATGTCAAGGCGAACGCCAGTGCTGCCACACGGAGATGCAGCGTAGCCCAAGCGAGTTTTCCAGACAGCTCCTTCTTGACTTGTTCACCTTTGAAATCGAGTGCGAATTGCAGACTGAGGCACCGTTGCAGCTGCGGATTTTTCACCAACCGTTCACTAGGCGATTCCACAATGGCGAAATCCATCTTAAGGTTTAGGGCGAGGTGCACTTCGGTCAGGAAAGTAATGTTGAAGACTACAATCACCTGTTTAGTACTTTTCACCGCAACGGAAACGGACATCTTGGAGTTGGGGTCTTTACCGGAACTGCGGTACTTGCGCGTAACAAGCAACAGATCATCGTTATTTAGGTAATTGCTGCACGAGTATGCGTGTTGAAGTGCCAAAGCCACGCAGCTGATCTCCATGTTCTCCTTCAACTCCACGGGCCCGCGAGTAAACTCGATCACCATCAGGTGCACCTCATGGTCCGGTCCCAGCCTCACCGCTACGGTATTGTTGGGCGAGAGCACAAGATCGATACATGGGCCCGGCTTTGTGAACGCGAATCCCGCTTGTATCAGGTTCGACATTCTTCCGTTTGGCGGTGATAGGGGGAATGGCTGTAAATGAATTCGATCCCTGAATTCAAAGAGTCCATCGCTACACGTGAACACCACCATAGTTCCCATCGTGACCGCTGATACTCCGATGACACATTTGTCAATCACTATATCGTCGAGTCTCCAAAGGTCCGGCTCCAGCACTGGTGCCGACGAAACACTAGCCCGCCGCACGCCGAGCTGATCGAAACTCGGATGTAACTGCGTGGTGCTGTCCTTCAGGTCCCATCTCGACACCACCGTAAACGGCTGCCGCTCCGCCGTTCGCCCCGAGAACACACAGATTACCGTTGGCGCGGTTGGCGGCACCACACCACTTATCGGCATCGGCCCAAGCACCTCCAGATGTGTGAGCAGCACCCGTGACGAATCGTACTGCGTATCTGCCGGGAAAGCCGAGTCGACGATCTTGATACGGCTCACGTTTAGGACCGGTGGGCCAGGAAGAGATTGCACCGGCTTTGGCATCTGGCCCTGTTGCTGTGGCTGCGGAGGTATTCCCCAATTCACAACAACTCGGTAGATTCGTAGCTGCCGGGAATGTGTGTATGCCGCCAACACGGCGGCGCCTTCCCTGTTCAGCGTTGACGCTATCGCTGCATGAGAGAAGACATCATCGAGCGACGTTGACGATTCCAGTTCGCAGGTGACCGACTGATACTTGTTGATCCCGTCGTGGTACCACAATTTGATTGTGCCATTTCTTGTAATTCCAATCGCGGCCGCCTTATTGGGCATTGGATGGAACGGTCCAAACTGGCGATACGTCGGCGCGTGATATCTATTCCCATCCTCAGTGCGTACCACATGGTGTAACGAGTACGGTCTCTCCGGAGGTAGCCACCAGAATCCAGCGAGCGCACAAAGATCGTCGTCCTGATCCACGGGAATCAAAGTGACGAGCGATAGCGCGTTGATGACCACATACACTGTGTAGAAGGATACGCGCCCGAGGACATCGATTACCGCCAGGTCCGCACCATGTGTACTCCATGTAACGTGTTGTAGTCTCTGACAGTCGTGGTTCCGCGAGAGGCCAGAGACCGTGTATGCGGGACTCAGTAGCCATTGCCCATCGGTAGGATCACACGCCAAGTGTCTTGTCTCGACTCCCGTACCGTCGGCGTTGATGAATGCGATACAGCCTAGTTTCGACCATGCGATTTTCCTATCTTCCGCATCAGCTCATCTCCTAGTATTAAGTGAAGAAAACAAACTGATTGCACCCGCCTCTCCGAAGCTCGTCCAGGCGGCCCTCGATCTTTGTATTTGTTGGCTTGCTGTTGTTGCTGTCCTGGCCAAAGAGATCTTCCTCGTCGTAATCCATAGCTGAGTGGGTTGGTGACGTGTAGATGTACGAATTTACCATCGGTTGTCAAAGTTAACTCTAGTTCGGAGGCTACCCGTTCATGTCGCGAGCTTAATCCTGGCGTGCCATTCACGTGCAAATCGGATGTGCTACCTCCATTCATACATCGGACGGCTCAAATCAAATGAGTGATGAAAGGTGAACCATGCGCCGTGCTATCCCAACTCCCGAGTGGTCCAAATTGCGGCAAATACTAGACAACGGGATCAAAGTCCGATGCAAGAACCGTCCAATTCTTCGTTCGTTATGCCACTCAGCCGCAGTCGGTCGACGAGGACCCTTGAAAGCGACACCTCATATAATCCCCGCTTTCATTCTCACGTATGTTTCTATGCATGCCCGTCCAGATCAGTGGAAGATGTCTGATTGCTATGTAGCCAGACCTTCCATAGACAGCCGCTTACCGAGACTCTAGGTCTGCCAGCACAACATTATTATTCTGTTGTCAAACGCTGTTCATGCAATTCCCAGGTATGTGATTACATACACAGCTGTCCGGCCTCACACTTCAGCCCACTGAATGGACGAGGCAAACAACTACAGACTCAAGAGTCGACGAATGGGGTCATATGTACATACTCAGGACAAAAGAAACAAGAGAAAAAGAAAAGAAAAACCACCCAACTCCAAATAAAGACCCGGAACGAGACACTAAGAAAAGAAGCAAAAGAATAGCAGAAATTTAAAAAACTCTAATCCACAGTATCTGGTTGATCGCCCAAAACCCTCACTAACTAACGCCAAACGCCTTCCAAAGAAACTAAGTACCTATGTACTTGGTATGTACATTAACAAGGCGACTGTAAATCAACATTGTCGTACTCAAAGACGAACGTCGCCGGTGATTCGGAGCGAGTCCCCGGTTGCCGTTTACACCCTCTAATTCAGAAGGCTGCCCACGGAAATGATCCCTCGCATCGGCGAAGGAATGCTCGTCGATGGTAGGGACACGGAGGAGGTGGTCGGCGTGTTGGCAAGTCGGACGATACCAGGAGCCGACTTTACCGCATTTCTGGCGACCACCGATTTTCGCTTCGGCTTTGTACCAGTAGGAGGAGCCCGTTTGACCGATCTGAAGGAGGCTTTGATCGTGGCAGCAGCCGTCTTGTTGACTGGTTGCGTTGGCTCATTTTTCGCAGTAGTGGTCTTCGTCGCCCGGGCTCTAGCTTTCTTGACTGGCTTCTCCATCGCCAAAGATGCCATCGCCGTTGCAGTACGCTTTTTCGATTTGGGACCCGGCTTAGGCTTGCAGTCTGCACCAGGATCAGGACTCAGTGAAGGTGACGGTAGCTGCGTCTGTATGATCTGAACTTCGACCTGACTGTGGATTCGTCTTTCGGTGGGGGCCAATTCCACAAATGATTCCTCGCTGCTGTCCGACTCACTGTCCCATCTCGGAAGACTCGCCAACGTTGCGACCTTCTCACAATCGCCTCGAACCACCAGGTCGAAGTTGTAGTCCTTTGCCAACGGAGGATCATGGTTGTTAACCCACACGCTCACACCGCCCCTGAACCCTCGCACGGATTTGCACATTTCCTGCACGATGCGCTTCACTCCCGGAACCTTAAGACTGGTGCCCACAACGATAAGTGCATCGGGGCGTGCCCTTATGTCCGCCGCAGTGACCGCTCCGATCGCCTCCGCATCTGGATGGAACTCGTTGTAGAGAACGATTCGTGGCCGCAGCTTGCCCACACCGAGAGACCTCTTCCCAGCAATACCCCGAACGGACTCCATTTCCAGACACTCCCGGCAATCCGGAGGTTTCGCACCCACGAACAGCTGAGGCTCCATAGGACCAACCCAACCGCACTTGGAGCAATTCATCTTTTCCAAACCCCCATGAACCTGAATCGTCGTCGGCCATGGACCTTTACTCTGCAGCGGCACACTTGTCTTGAGGGGTTCCAGCCGAGTGTCTATACAGTCGACATTCTGGGAGTACAGTCGTAGTAGCCTGCCTTCGGTCGCTAGCGTGGCTAGGAGTTGATGAAACTCGGTAGGTTCAGCTTCGGCCGCCATGCCGTGCAACGTCCGCACCATGTCGTGGAAAGACGCGGTAAGATCGTCGTCCTTGTAAACAGAAGCATCGAACAGGTCCTTTCCTGAGTTCTTTGCGGTTCGTAGGGTGTTGAAAAGGCCGTTGGAAGACCGGAAGTCGGGGATGCCTGCGCCAACTGAAATGCCTGCCCCAGCGATCACGACTATCTTCTTTTTCTTGCGCAGCAGCTTCATCAGGATTTCGAGTTGTCGCTTCTGATCAGTGCCGATAGTCTCTAGATCGGAAGAACGAAGGTCAAGGAATTCCGTCACTCGCGGTTTCGTGGGGGTCTTCTGCCGCTTCTCGTTGCTGGCGGGCTCTGTGTCCTTCTGCATCGCTGACGCGGCTCGTCAAGGGGATGCGACTGAGAGGTAGACGAAGAATTCAAGAGAAGTGAAAGAATGAGTGGTATGGCGGTTGATATGGAGCGATCGGAGAGAGAAATATTGACGAGAAAGGGGGTGCTGACGGAGAGGTAGGTTGTGCGATCGGTGGGAATGTGTTTCGGTGCAGAGAGAAAGAAGTGAGAAGGGGCGGGAGGCGGAGGAGGGAGGTAAGTCCCGGTGTGAACGGATACGTCGGTGTATGTAGGTGCTGGAGAGCATAGGTCGGTAGAATGTATGTATGTATGGGGAAGGCCTTGCTGTGCCGTGCCTTGAAAGGACCTTATGTGCTCTCAAAGACTGCAGGTGGCAGTTTAAATACCAGCCGGCGGTAGCAGTAACCGTCCTCAAAGCCCGGTTATTTGTTTTGAAGGCTGGTATGGCGACGATTATCACTTCACCTTCAAGCGACTCTTCGCTAGGAGTGGAACGTGGAGGTTTGAGGGTCGTTCTTCTACTTATGTAACAGTGGCTGTATGTATGCTATGGTGTTCAAATGGTGGAAAAGGTCAACAGATACGAGACCTTCTGTCCTGGCACTCCATGTAAGTGAAATCAGCCCAAAAAGAAATCTGCAGGTTCTCCCCCGGGGGTTTGTTATTTGATGTAGATACATATTTAAGTTCTGCAGGCGGGGTTGACCGGCTCGGCGTAGGTAGTTACTAGGTATGTAGTTATGTGCGTACTACCTACCCCTCGAGTCGGTGCATGTGTCTCTCTGATCAATTCCTGCTATTCTAGTCTCCTCCACCACCGCAATTATCTCCATAGTATCCTAGGAACCTCGTCCACTGCGAACGCTAGCACGAAATATTCGGGCGAGTGATATTTGAGCGACATAAGGTACAAACTACAGTAAACAGCTGTTTCAATCAACAAAGGATACCAGAGCCTCCTTAAGTCACCGCCTACACAATTTGTCTTCTCTGCAACAGACGGTGCTAAGCAATAGTAGTCCTCATAGTAGTACACACCTATATATTTAAATGCCAATAGATAAGTATCCTCTGCAAAAGCGCCGGCCTAGGGGTCAGATATATCAATTTGAACTTCGAGATTGGGATTTCTATCTAAAGGTCATTTATCTAGAAATCGTATCCAGTTCTTTAACCCCTAAGTCTGCCGGTATCCTTAATTCATGAGTACTGTTCGTCTGGCTGGGGAGGTGCCTGCGAATGGGCCTTCTTTCTATTCATCTGAGTCACTCACATTGCCCCACAAAATCCTCTGTCCTCCTTGGCCTTTCAACGTGTACTCTTCGACCGCGGTGTGGGCATTGTCAGCTTGCTATTGGATCATATCGCTTTCTGTTGCCCCAAAGTCTGGTACATAGATGTACTCGTCGCTCCGTCCTTCCACTATCATGGAGTGCGACAACAGCAAGCGCGCCATTGGGATCGGTTCTCATCCTTCGGTTCTATCGCCATCCTCGGAGTTGAAGTTCGGCTTCCTACTCCGTCTGCTCCAGCGCATCGTCTCCTGTCTCCGCATCCTTAACCGGCGGTTTGGCGATGACTAAGCGTTTCTTTATGAGGCCTGGCCGCGGGAGCGCCGACTGCGTCACTATTAGCTGAGTTTATTGTGACCATGGTAGAAACGTATTCTCGCTGCGTCAGCGCTCGAAACTGGTCGCACAGGAGGTGTAAGGCTGGGATAGTGGAGAATCGTTATGAATGTAGCACCCGTAGGATGGCGATGGTAATGGAAGCTGTCGCTCTCCCGCGATCGTCCATAACAGGGGCGTATGCAGAATCACAACGCTGCTTGGAACCCTAGCCCAGCAACTGGAAATCTCAGAGGTTCGAGTCTGAATGGTGAGCGAGAAGGGAATGTAAACGTAGTTTCGTTCTGTACTTAAGTTGTAAATTTGTGTATGTATGTACCGGCGAGCCGAGAGGGCTGGGATCCGAGTCGCCGAGGTCCGGGACGGCCTTGACCGAAGGAATGAGAAATATCGGTGAGTGTGGGGATGGGGATATCTACATGTGGGGGATCTGCCGATGTTCGAAGTGGGTGGGGTTCCTCGAGCTAAGGCCTGTTTCTAGGATAGGATAGGCGGGGAGGTTTCCGTTGCGTCAGGGCAACCCCTCTCTTCTGGCGTCTTACCTAGCCGATGAATATCTATACTTCGTTCTACCAGACATCTTTACACACTCCACATCAATCCATACAACAGCAAAAATGCGTCTTAGCAACAAACTCGGTATGCTATTGGACGCTGAGACGGGATGGAGGTGAGGTGCTGATCGATGCAATAGCCATCACCGATGTTGTCGTCAAGGACAAGCGTGTCCTGATCCGGGTACGTTCTTTCATGTCCTCTAGACCCTCTTCATCCACTGATTCGTCGCAAATAGGTTGATTTCAACGTCCCCCTTGACGACACTACCATCACCAACAACCAGCGCATCGTCGGCGCCCTGCCCACCATCAAGTATGCTATCAACAACGGCGCCAAGGCCGTCGTCTTGATGTCGCATTTGGGCCGTCCCAACGGAAAGAAGGTGGAGAAATGTTCGCTTGCACCTGTCGCCGGTGAATTGAAGAAGTTGCTTGGAAAGGACGTTACTTTCCTTGACGATTGCGTTGGAAAGGAAGTTGAGGAGCATGTTGCGAAGGCGACCGGTGGTATGTGCCCCTCCTTCGGCGAATGGACGATTTGGGTTAACGGTGGGTAGGAGAGATCATCCTTCTCGAGAACCTACGGTTTCACGCCGAGGAGGAGGGAAGCTCCAAGGACGCCGACGGAAAGAAGGAGAAGGCTGACCCCGAGGCCGTTAAGGCCTTCCGTAAGTCGCTCACTTCCCTTGGTGACATCTACATCAACGACGCCTTCGGTACCGCCCACCGCGGCCACAGCTCCATGGTCGGCGTCGACCTCCCCCAGAAGGCCTCTGGCTTTCTCATGAAGAAGGAGCTCGAGTTCTTTGCTAAGGCTCTCGAGAGCCCCGAACGCCCTTTCCTTGCCATCCTCGGAGGTGCGAAAGTTTCCGACAAGATCCAGCTCATCGACAACTTGATCCCCAAGGTCGACCAGTTGATCATCGGCGGCGGTATGGCGTTCACCTTCAAGAAGACTTTGGAGGGTGTCAGCATTGGAAACTCGCTTTTTGACGAGGCAGGTTCCAAGATTGTCGGCGACCTCGTCGAGAAGGCGAAGAAGAACAATGTCGAGATCATTTTGCCCGTGGACTACATCACTGCCAACAAGTTCTCCAAGGATGCCGATACCGGCTATGCCACTGATGTCGATGGTATCCCCGACGGATGGCAGGGACTGGACTGTGGTGAGAAGTCCATCGAACTGTGCAAGGCAGCTATCTCTAATGCGAAGACCATCCTCTGGAACGGGTAAGTGTGCGTTCACTCTTCGCGGAATAACTGTGCTGAGTATATCCAGTCCCCCGGGAGTCTTTGAGTTCGACAAATTCTCCACTGGAACCAAGGCTATGCTGGACGCCGCAGTCGATGCCGCGCAGAAGGGCACTACAGTGATCATCGGTGGTGGTGATACGGCGACCGTTGCAAAGAAGTTTGGCGCAGAGGACAAACTGAGCCATGTCTCTACCGGCGGTGGAGCGTAAGCAATCCCTAATCACACCTTCTCGTAGATGCATGTGCTGACTGTGATAGTTCTCTCGAGCTTTTGGAAGGAAAGGAACTGCCCGGCGTAACTTACCTCTCAGTAAGGCGCCCCATCCTCTTCCATCCTCACTAAGAAATGCTGACAGTTTCAGAGCAAATAAATGCCGGCCCCCAAAACACAAAATCGGTGTTATAAGATGGTGATGGAATGGTAGTTTGTTTTTACTTTCAGAAGGGAAAAGCCTGGAGAATCGTTAGCACAATGAATGAACCTTCTTCTGCGTGGTCCACACAAAGCGCGTGACAATAGTTGTGGGCTTCCCCTATCACATCGTGAGTACTCAGTGGGTATCATGATTCGTGAGTGCAGGATAATTTATTTTTGCCGAAGTTGCATACTCCAGAACAATCGACATAGCTGAATACCACAGTGGAGAAGCAACAAAAACTGTGATTCCTCCTTTTTTTTTCCATAGCTCACAAATGAAACTGGTATCCCCATATTACAACTCCAGCGAGAAATATCGTCGATGGGTGCTAGGACTAGTGGGCCTTTGAGGGGACTATGACATCGACTCGCTTTTTCCCGACACCTTCTTGAGTTCCTCTCTAGTCGCGAAAGTTCATCATCTTAGCTATTACAGTTCCGGTGGCGTGAAGGGTCGAAGAAAGAGGAAGAAGTATGTACCTCAACTGCGCAGCGAAATCGTCGGTGGTCTCGTCGTCATCCCAACTCTCCTCCCACAAGTTTTTGCTCTTGCCGCTCTTGCCATCGGTTTCCGTGTCGGACCAATCTGTGAGTAGTGAAGAAGTGAGTGATTGACATAGGTGTGGAAGGTGGGATGGAAGGATGAATACCCTCAGCGGGAAAGTCCTCAAATTCGTCATCCTCCTCGATGACCTCCTTCTTCGTCTTCTTTGAGGCCTGCGACTGGTCTTTAGGCTTGGAATCCGAGGCAGACGGAGTGGCTTTGGATGTGGAGGACATGATTGCGGATGTGGTGGAGTGGGGGGTGGTAGTGATTGATGCTAACGAGGTGCGTGGATGAGTGATGCCAGCTTGTGGGTTGGAGCTTTGCTGGGTGAGGCGTAGCGGTGTGGCTGTGCCAGCTAGTGGACCACAGGAGTCGGCTGGTTTTCCACATTTGGAAGCGTTCAAATACAGATATGGCAAGGTCGCTGGAGCAACTCCACTTTTCCACTGCTTATATTAGAATGCCCGTAGAAATCCATAGCCCACTCTTAGGCCTCTTGTCAAGTTCCCAAATAGGTGAGAATGGAGGCCTCCAGCCTGAATACATAACCGGTCAGCGGCATGACCCTGCTCTTCAGCCGTTTTCCTCAGTAGTTTCGGGCCTGGTGCATGAACTCCACCCTGCATAGAAATCCGTACGTAGCTCCTAAAATTCCTCATTTCCTACACCTAACTTCCCCTCTCCTCCGACCTCCCCAGACGACTCCCGCTCCACAGTTTGTATTGCCAAGACCTGAACTCGGAGGTTGATCTACCAGCTTCACGTCACAATGCTTAAAGCATTAGGTTTCGGAGGTCCCCATTCGACATCGAGCAAATCGCTCAGTGCTCTCGATGAGCCTTATGCACGTGTGTCTCTCCGCTCCCGCGCCATGAAGAATAGGATAGGAAGTCAAAGAAGTTGCTTTATTGACACGCATGTGGCGATAGTGAATCAAGCCTTGAAAGGTTTGCCCACCTCTTCCTGTCCCCGTCCAGGACACGCGGGTACTGACCCACATTATCGATGGACATGCTCATGGATGATTACGTCGGCGACGCGGAGAAGGCGCTCGAGACCGGTCAATCTAGTTTCCATAAGGTGCTCTTTACTTGGGGGGAGGTTCGGGCAAGAGATATTGACAAAGGATAGCTCGCTGGAGGAGTAATCGCATTCTTGAGTGCGAGTCTGGGCTTCGAGGCGGACATAATGAAACAAGGTTGCTACACCATCACAACGCGACGGATGACCATAAACGTGGGCCTGACTTGTTTGGCTTGTAGCTTCTGATCGACTTGCGGATGCCGAAGCTTCGGCTGAACGGGATAGGAAGCGGGCCGTGAAAGATAATCATGCTGCCGGGAATATCCCGCCCGGAATGGAATACGCATTATGCCACGCTGAAGCGCAACTCATGTCTGCGGTGGGTCCTGTGTCGTAGCTCCTCGGCAGGAACAAGGTCTGATTATGTTGCCAAATGCAGGTCGTGGGATTGTTGTCCGAGTCCGTCACCGAGACGTTGCGATCGTTCTATAGACTCCGAACGGCGTACAAGACCCTCGAGGCCATCCATGCCGCCATCAGCGCCATACCTACGGACGAGGAAGTGGATTCAACAAAATCATCGACCCCGACCAGTCGGCGCAGCACAGAGTCGGATAGTGCTCGATCATTGATGGCAGCCTTGATCGCAAGTGGCCCTGGATCGAAGAAAGAGGGGGGCATAACTATGGCTAGATCTTCTAAAGCGTCCCTGCGGAAGACAAAATCCCGGATGGCTCGAGACGAGGTGGAGATGTTCACACGATCTGGATGTGCTCTGTGTTTTGGGCTGTTGTTGCTTTTGCTTGGAATGGTGCCACCCAGCCTGGGTAGGGTTATGAGCATAGTGGGGTTCCGGGGAGGTAGAAATGCCCGGATTTTCTCTCGCAGCCGTCCCTCGAACTGACCCTTCCCAGACAGACAACGAGGACTCGAGATGTTGTGGGAAGCTTCTGAGGCGGGCAATGTTCACGGTGCCATTGCTACCTTAGTCATCCTACAGTACTATGGTAACGCTGTGCAATTCTGCGACGTCCTCCCGCCGGATAACGACCAGGGCGGATATCCGAAGCAACGGTGTCAGATGGCCCTTGCAAGGATAAGAAAGAGGTACTCCAACAGCGCTCTCTGGAAGCTTGAGGAGGCTAGGATGGAAGCGGTTGATGGACGAGCCTCAGTGGCTGTGGACATGCTGTCGCAGCCCATTAAGACTGAGATGAGGTTTGTGGACTTAAATGATGTGATGCTGTTTTCTGATAATTGACTAGCTGCTAGGCAAGTTGAGGCGTTAATGCTTTTCGAGAAGTCGATGTATGGGCCCAATCTAATGGAGCTGATAATTACCAGAGACTGATGGTGTTTAAGCAACGGCATGTTCCTCCACCGCTACCAAACAGTGGGAGATGATTTCCTGAAGGCGAGTTGGCCAGTTTTACTGTATTAAGGATGGTAATTAATTGTGATGCAGCTTACGACCCTTAACAAGTGGTCCCATGGCCTCTATCACTAGTGAGGACAACTCTTCAACCTGTTTCTGACCAAAGGCTGATAGATGGGCTGTAGCTTTGCCGCTGGGTGTTACGTCGAATTGTACCGACAGTACAATGGAAAGGATGCCGAGAAAGCGGTGAGTGCGAGCGCATCTATCTGCGGTCACAAACCTGAACCAAATGCACAGGAAACGTATGCGAAGCGTGCCGAGGAACTCATCCTTAAAGTACCAACCTTCATGGGCAAGAAGCGCTTCATGGCACAAAGTCTTCCACTGGAAATCTTTGCCGACCGAAAGATCAAGAAGTGGCAGGCTAGAGCGACAGCACGGGGTATCCGACTAGTCGACGGTGTCGGAGCAAGCCCCATCTCGGAGATGATATACATTTGGAGTGAGCTCAGTTTGCTGTGTTGCCAGAGGGTGGACCCAACTGACTGACTGCAGATGGGTACAAGCGGATGGACGCCGAGAATCTGGAGACTTCTTTGAAGGCGATTGAGTACTCACGTGAAGCCCAGGCTAGTGAGGCTGATGAATGCGCGATCCGTAACCTGCTGGAGAGCGTGGTCTGCCGGAAGAAGGGAGAGTTGGAGAGGGCTAAGGAGTTACTTGCCCTGGTTTTGGAGACTCCCCTCTCTAAGGGAGTCCTGCACGATGAGTGGATGGGTGAGTTTTGTATCTGATGCATTCGCCAGTGGACACTAACTCTGGGATAGTGCCAACCGCGCATTATGAGATGGCGGTTTGTTTGTGGCATGAACATGGGCCGGGCGAGCACAACGAAGAGATCAAGGGTTGGCTAATCAAGGCTGCCAATTGGGGAGCATATGAGTTGGACACGCGGGTGGGGATGAAGATACAGACGGCATTGGACACCATCAGACGGTATAGTGAAGCCACTATTGGGGCTATCTCAACATAAAGACAAGGGTTTAAAGTAGAAATGACGAACGAGTGTGTATGATCAACACGTACTATCTATTCGTCCGCATGTATGTATCTAAGCATCTCGGGGTATATATCCTCACTACCGAAAAGATTCACAATTTGGACAAGCTTTTGACGTAGGATTCAGGCAGAAGCTTGCTTCTGACTATTGCCCGATCCGCTTCTGCATCCTTTTGCCACTGCGCAAACTGCGTCTGTAGGTACTTCGCAGCAATCACAGCTGTTTTCCCTGTCAGCCTTATGCATCACTCGTAAGAGTTCCATCCAACTCACCAGTCTCGGTGGGCTTCTCAAGCGGCACTAAATGCCCGACCCCCGAAATCTCCGCCATCTCTGCACTCCGAGTATACTCCATCTTCCCCTTGTTTGCTATCTCTGTGCAAACCGGGCTTTCCTTGCCCACAATATACAGTACCTTGGGGCGCACCTCCGGCAACATCTTCCAAGTATCCCCACATGCCTCATGCACCACACATCTCTCCTGTCCCGACTCGCCCTCACATTTCATAAACGTGAACACCTCTTGGTGCTTCGTGGTCGCCAATGTCCACCCTTTCCCATCTGGATATGCTGCGTTCGGCAGCTCCCGCAGTCCATGCTTCATGTGTGCATCCAGACATCGCGGGTCCCAGGTTTTATAGAATTTGCGATTCCGGAAGTATTTCTCCGCTGTCTCCCGGTCCGGCCAAATATCCACGCGCCGGACTGAAGCCATGGCGGGCGTTTTGCCGCTACATGCCTCGGATAATTCTATTACCGGGTCGATGGCTATTAGTGTCAAGAAGAGGGAAGGGTGCAGCAGCGATGCCCGGATGACTGCGTGGCCACCATAGCTGTGACCCATGCCCACTATCGGCAACGGGAGCTGAGAGGAGAAAGTGTTGATTAGATGCAATAGGTCTCGAGCTAGGTCGTTCCAGCTGGGCTGGTCGCCCAAGTGGTGCTCGTTCAGAATGCCCGAGACGCCCTGGTGCGCAGCGTCGGGCGCCCATATGGCGCGGAGACCAATGGAGAGGTTTTGAAGGCGTAACAGGAGGTCATCGAAGAAAGGTTCATAGAGTTCCTGGAGGACTGCATGTCAGCCCAACGTTTCGGGGAAAGAGGGACGGGACAGGGACTTTGTGGAAAGCATTCGCGTGGCAAAATATAATGCTCATATCTCCCTCCTTCGGCGCGTAATCCTTTGGGACATACTGGTTCACCACCAGCTTGAGCACGGGAGTGCTGCTGTATGCGCTGGTGGTTCCGCGCGGGAACTCGCGGGGATGGGAGGCATTGATCGTGTGAGAGGTGATATGGAACCGAGACATCGCGAACTGAAGCGAGATATAGGATAAAGTCACTAAAAAAATTGGTAACTTATCTACTCCACAGCTCTCTGAGCACGATGGGTTACAAAGAGAAGTACAAGGGATGGACTAGGGGAGACTTGCTTATGTACCTAGACAGCTGAGATGCGTGGGGGTGGAGAACTCTTGGACCGAGGCTGCTGTTGATTGTTCCTTGTGGCTATGGACCGACTTTCAATTTGTGGCTGGTGATGTGGCGGGTCTTCATGGATGCGCGAGTCCTCTCGGCGCCTGCTGACCCTGCTGACACGCGATGTTTGGTGGGAAGAACAGACGCGTCTTCCATGAAGTGAAAGTAAGTCCACAAACCACAATAGCCAACGCGGATCATCACCACATTTCCACACCTGCTGTTACTAGCAACGCACACGTTCGTTTCGGTCTTTGTTTCTCTCATTGTCGTACTCGCGCCCGGTCTTCGAAGGGATGACAGACACTTCTATGCCAGATGCTTCGGCTCCTCCGCCTGGCTCGGCCGCGGGGCCCAAGATCTTCAATGAGGTGGTGTTTCATATCATCACTAGCCATAAACTTTCGCAGGAGACAGCCACAGAAGTATGTTGCATCTACCCTTACTATATAAATGTCAGGATCCTGACAAGTTTCAAGGTGAAAGTAATTCTCCTCAACCACGGTGCGACAGAAGCCCCAGCCAGGCCCGCAACCGCCAGCTCCCGCGTCATGATCGACCTGGAGGAAGTCACGCACATCATCAGTGCCAACACCGATTTTCCTGGGTACACCGACGCCGTGAACTTGATGATCCCCGTGGTTACTCCCGGGTGGGTCAAACACTCTGCTGCGAAGGGGCGGCTCGCCCATGTACGACCCTTCACGCCAGATCCGAGGTTCTTCTTCTCGAATGTTGTTGCCACAGTTGCCGAACTGCCGCCCGGAGATAAGGAAGCTATCTGTGGAGGGATTGTGGCAATGGGAGGGCAGTATTCAAACCACCTGACGAAGTTTACGACGCATATTGTAGCGTTGAATACCGATAATGTAAGCCCGCCGGTCACGATTTCGTTAACTGCCCCGATGCTAACATGTCGACACTGTAGAATAAATGTCGCCAGGCCGCCTCCAAGAAACTTCTGCTGAAGATCGTACTCCCGCACTGGTTCGACGACTGCCTCAAGCTGTGTCGCCGGATTGACGAAAAGCCCTATCAACTCCCGAACCCCGAGATCGAAAGCCTCAGCTCTAAAGATCCAATCTCCAGTCTGCAAGTTCCAGATCTTTCCTATACACATGCCCATCAAGGAGGCCCCATGAGCGGCAGCCCTCCAATGCCGCCACGGGAGGGGTACAATATCTTCAATGGGAAGCGGGTTATGTTAGGTCTGGATCTGATGATAAATGACCGCCTGAGGAAAGTGATTGGTGAAATCATCACTCAGACGAAGGGAAAGGTCACCGAAGATGTAGATGCGGCAGATGTTTATGTTGGACAGTTTCGCGAGGGGGGTTACTACATCAGGGCTTGCCGGCGGAGTGCGCATGTGGGAAATCTTACCTGGCTCTATTGGATGCTTGCACACGGTGAATGGACGAACCCGTACGATCGACTGTTGCACTATCCGATTGCCAGAGGTGGAATCCCAGGCATGAAGGATAAGGTGCGCATACTTCAAGGAATTTACCAGTTCATATTAAATGCCGACTGACCGTGGCTTCCAGGTGATCACTGTCTCCAACTACGGCGGCGATGCCAGAATGTATCTCGAGAATCTCATTGAAGCCTGTGGAGCGAAGTTTACGAAGTCGATGAATACAGACAATACTCACCTTATCACTGCAAGGTATATTTCACCAGTACCACAATTGCAATGTATCCACTAACCCTTTTTCTAAATAGGGCACACAGTGACAAATGCGAAGCAGCCAAAGAATGGAACATCCACATGGTGAACCACCTCTGGCTGGAAGATACATACGCGAAATGGAAAGTGATGACCATCTCCGATCCCAAGTATACGCACTTCCCTCGGCGTACGAATCTGATGGAAGTTGTCGGTCAGACCCGGGTCGACCATGCCGCAATTGCCCAATTCTACGAAGAGGAGGAAGGGGAGGAGTCGCCGAGCACCGCAGTTGTCAGCAGTATCGCAGCGCAGTCCCCTAACTCTGCTATGGCTATTGGGAAGCGTACGCCAGCTCCATCGAAGAAACGCAAAACACGACCAGACCAAGACCAGAGCGAGTTATCACCGGCACCACCTAACACTGGCCGTAAAGCGAAGGAGAGAGCCACCGCAAGACTGCACGATACAGTGATACCCGATCTTGTGCTGTACCAAAGGGAGCTCAAGCGGAAAGGTGGAGTGATGGGCAGTGGTAGGGGCAGGGGAGAGAGTGCCGAAAGTCCCGACAGTAAGCGGGCTAAGTCGAGCGATGTCGGAGATGAATTACTCGCCAAAAAGGGAAAGAAGCGCCCCAAGACCACGATTTTCCTCTTGATTACTGCGTATTCGGGCTGGTGGGAACAGCCGCAAAAAGAAGACACGGAAAAGGCAAGAGCAAGAGTTATGTGGTATTATGTGGTATAGCTGACATTGTGGATAGAAAATACTCGCAGATCTCGGCATCAAATGCGTGGAGGATCCGGCACAATGCACATACCTCGCTGCTCCACACCTGGTGAGAACAGAGAAGTTTTGTTGTGCGCTAGCCCGTGCACCGGTGATCGTATCCATAGGATGGGTCGAAGCCTGCATCAGGGAAGAGCGAATCGTCAAGCCTGACGAATTCCTTCTAAGAGATCCAACGAACGAGAAACGGCTCGGAGTAAACCTTGCCAAATCCCTATCGAGGGCGAAGGCAAACAAGGGAAGGCTTTTGGAAGGCCAAACTGTGTACTGCACCCCTGGGGTTCAAGGTGGCGGCTACGGGGTTTTCAAAAATATCGTCGAGGCGAACGGAGGTGTTTGTGTCTTGTTTCGGACGGCGAAACGACCTGCAAACGCCCCGGATAGTGATAAGCTAGTCTTGCTTACTGACAGTACAGCGGATAAGAAGTTGTGGCAAAAGTTCGAGGGTATGGCTGCAAACTACGAGAAGGAGTGGCATATATTCAAGCCGGACTGGCTGCTTGAAACGGCGATGAACCAAAAGGTGCTGTGGAGCGATCGCTATAAGGTCGAGGAGTAAAACGTAGCTAGGATTGGGTTGAATTTTGAAGATGTCGATGCTATGGTGCGACAAGATTTCTCGTCCTTTCTGTTCGGTTTGGAGCGCGGGTATTTGGTATAGACGTCGAGGCGTACACATTGCTGTAGAATACAATCCGGCCGGATGATGACGATGCTTCATTCCCACCGGACCGCGGCGGTATTATGCATAGTCCGTTCCTGTTCACTGTCCGCCTCGAACAGTCCGCAGGCCCGTAGTAACTCACCCTGCCCCAGCCTGGCCATCCCCACTTCGTAGGCATAAGAAAAAGGCAAAAGACAAAAAAAGGAGAGACGGCAAGGAAAAAGAAGAAAGAACGTCACACCCGCCTCCCCAACTCCTCTTTATCTCCCAGCCCGTCTCCGTCCTCCTCCTTCCACTCTCTCCGCACCTCCGCTCACAGGATCTTCTGCTGCGGCTTCCAGCGCTTGCAGTTCCTAAGCAAGTGCCCGCGCGTCTGCACCTAGTACTGGCACCACCCGCACCTTGCGGTGGTCTGGTTCTTTGTCTATTTCAGGTAACTACTGTATTTCCCAGTAAGGTAATGCCCCGTTCGTAGTTGGTGAAACCGTCCGGCCAGTTGCTTCAAGCATCCCGCCACCCTTCTGTTCGGGCGCTGTTTCTTTGGACAATCCGGCCGGAATAGCGAAAGCGCTAAGTCAAATTTACGAGTGATCATTTATGAATTACATAAGAGGTCGGGTAACAAACCGGACCCTGGATAATCGTAACTCGTCATCTTGCAGCTGTAGCGACCTGATAATGCACGACAAACACACTCCATAACTCATAGCTACAATTTCCCTTATACCCCATGTTTCAACAACAGTACCTTTTTGTGGGGTGTTTGGCTCTCCTTGTGCTGCTCAATACGGTTGCGACGACATGGCTTCCCTCTCTCCGTCTCATCATCTGGGCCTTCTTCACTGGCAGCGCAGTGTCGTGTGCAGTACTGGCCGCCGCAGTGCTATTTACTAGTAACGTCAACACGTGCACAATATCCTCGGCTGGTTCAGTCGCCGAAGAAGATAATCCCATACAGGGCATAAAGCCCCTGGCGATCACTGCACCTGGCTTGTGGAAATCCGAGACCTTTGGACTATCTGCCGAAGACACATACACTCGCACCCCACTCTTTTCGCCATCGTTCCAGATCTCGCATGCTCTGGACAACCTGCTGGACCTTGTTAACCGTGATTTCGTCTCCTCATGGTACAGTAAAATCTCTCCGCAGTCACCATCGTTCTCCCTGCAGGCGGAGAATCTGATCCGATGTGCTGTCCTTGAAATCTCGCGGCGGATACAGGAAATCGATGCGCCCCGGTTGGTCGTCGGAAAAATTGTGCCGCTGCTGACAGCGCATCTCCATGATTTCTCGGCGGCAGAGAAGGCGGTCAGAGGAAGACATCTGAATATTAACCTTACCGAGTCCGAGGAGCTGGACCTGGCGATTGCGTCAAAGTATAGGAATGGGAAGCTCCATGTTGCCGCCGGCTTGGGATTTTCGGATATGAAACAGGCGCAGCAGGATCATCTCAGGATGCTTGTTGACAAGATCTTGCCAACGTTACTCCCGCCAAGGGAAATGAAGAGTAGGGTAGTCAGCATCATTGCAAGGGAGATTATTGCTTGTGCAGTGCTGTTTCCTACGCTGCAGATGCTGAGTGATCCGGATACTTGGAATAAGATCATCGAGGCCATAGTAAGCTCCTTTGGTGCAAGGGGAGATACGGCAGCTGAAGGGGTCTAGGGGCGATCTACATTGCAGGACCGCAAAACAGTCCGGAAACTGCGAGCAGCGCTTGACCAACATGCAATCCCACACTCTCCAGACACCGCCCGTCACTCGCGGGCAGTCACCGGCACTCTGCAGCAACAATTTATTCGTCTCACACCTAAAGACGACGAGCGCTCCTTCGAGCGTTTCATTCGGTCCATTCGCCTTTGCAACAATCTTTCCGATGCGCGTCGACTCCGGAACGAAATCACTGCGCAGCTCAAGCGCGACGCGAAGCTGGAGAATGTCGAGGGATTTGGCGTCTATCTGCGTCGTCTGGAGACCGGGAAACGGTTGATCGAGCAGAGAGTAGCGCAGCTTTCAGCTGGACCGGGCAAGGCGGTAGATCAAGGGTTGGTTCGGTCACAGTCCGAGATCGTACTACCTGCGAAAAGTCACTCGTCAAGGTTGGAGTCGGCAACACTGGAAGAGGTTATGCAGGATTCGGCAGGGTTGTCATACTTCATGGAGTACATGGACCGCAAACAACGGCTGGAACTGGTTCAGTTCTGGCTCGTAGTCAGTGGTCTCCGCAATCCCCTCGAGGAAGATATCCCTTCCTCAGATGAAGAAGACAGTGTCGCCACGGCGGCCGCCAATTTTGCGCCCTGGAGCGCGTCTGATCGTAACGACATAGCACAGATCCACGACGCATACCTATCCAAGTCCGAATTGCGCATCACGGATAAGCCTCGGCGCGCGATAAAACAGTTCTTGAAGTACGGAGATAAGGCAACACAGTCACAATATGTCCGTGCGAGATTTGCGATACTGAGAGCGCAGACCGCCGTGTATAACGATATGCAGAAGAACGACTTTCCCGGGTTTAGGGCGAGTGATCTGTGGTATAAGTTCCTTGCGTCGGGAGAGAGGACTGCCGGTGGTGCAGCGGGTTTCAACCAGAAGATTTTTGATGAGCGGGTCTCATCGCCGGGAAGAGGTTCTACGGGTCGACACTCGTTCGATGGGCGCTCGAGGATTGATAATACAGATAGCTATAGCGCCGATACCGACCCTCTGTCGGCTTTTGCTCACAATATCGGTACAACTACGATAGTGGAATGGAGTAACGAGGACCCGCTGTTTCCAACTGGCCCGCAGCTGCCTGGGATCCACACACCTGAGAGCAATATCGTTGAAGCAATGGAGGCAGCCTTAAATGATATCATCGAAGGCCGTCCCAGTGCAGCGGATGGATCACCGCTCCTCGGTGCTGCATCGCTATTCGGTACATCGGACCAATCCCAGAGGAGCTCACTAGACTCCACACGAGAGCGGCCGGAAGCTAAAAAAGACAAGAAGAAATCCAAGCTACCACCCCCCAGTCTTTCCTCCTTGGGCCTCCTCGGGGAGCAGCCGAGCGGTGGCGTGTTCAAGGAGGACCTCTTTCCTGAGGAAAATCCGAGAGTCGCTGAGTCTCTCGATTACACGCAGGTCGATAAGACGGTCCACGATAACACCGACGACGAAATCCATCAGGCCGCTCCTGGGGACTTGGGGCTCGCAGAGGCGATTGTGGCGTTGACTTATGATATCGAGAAGTTGTGTACGCAGGAGGCAGTGATCGACAGTTTGTACAGGAAGGCGGAGCTTACGAACAATACGGTAGAGCTGAGGATTTTGAGGAAGAGTAAGAGTAGTTTGCAGAGAGAGATTAGGAGGAAAGAGCTCCAGCGGCAACAGTACATTGTCCAGGAGAGTGATAATAGCCTTTATGTGGGTTTCTCTCCACAATTTTCAGACAGTAACTGATGAGCCCAAGGGCCGGTCGAAGGTGAGAATCAAGTCGACTATGGTCGGGAATGAGAATGGACAGGAGTATGCACTATGTAAGTATTCCATTCCCCAATATTCCCATACCCGGGCTGACTATATAGACATGGTAGAGGTTCAACGCGAAGGCGGCGAGCAGCTACCAGCGGCCCAGTGGGTTGTCGCCCGGCGCTATAGTGAATTTCTACAACTCCACACACAGTTAAAGCGCTTCGAGTCGGTGCGGGACCTCGATTTTCCCCGTCGGCGTGTCGTCCTAAAGCTGCAAAAAGACTTCCTTGAGAAGCGGCGGGTTGCTCTTGAGCGCTACATCAAGTCCCTCCTCTTAATACCTGAAGTCTGCCGTTCCCGCGAGTTCCGCGCCTTTCTCTCCCAGCAGAGCATCGAGCCGATTCAGGACGGTGAGCAAGACATCGACGACGGTCGGAAGGATCTCATGTCCCGCCTGTATAATTCCATCGCAGATGGAATGGAAGACGTCCTGGGCAACCTCCCAATCCTGGACCAGCTCTCTCTCGCTAGTGCGAACATCATCGCCGCGGCGACAAATCAGCTCCAGGCTCCGCAGGCGTCCAAGGGTCAGAGCGATGATATAAACGCCATTGCCGAGGCGGAGGCAGAGCTGAACGCGTTTGAAGATCGCGAGGCACAGCCGTTCGTTAAGCCCATCTGTGACCTCTTCTTGGAAGTGTTCGAGCTCAACAGGAAGAGCAACTGGCTGCGTGGACGAGCGGTGGTCGTGGTGCTGCATCAGCTACTGGGCGGGACGATTGAACGGTAAGTCCCCGTTTCCCTATATCCAATGATCTTCACACCGGCTCACTCGCACAGGAAAATCCGAGACCAAACAAAAGCTACCCTCGACGAAGAATCCGTATTGGGCTATATCCAACGCTTTATGGAAACAGTGTGGCCGGAGGGAGCGCTCTCCACCGGCGGGACGCCACGGACACAGAAGGAGAAGTCAAAGACGAGAAATGAAGCTACTGCCATGCTGGCTAACTTGATCCCCGGTTTGCCTTCGTCTGAATTGATAATGAACGGAACGTGAAGCTGACGTCCGCACAGAACTCTCGGCCAGTGTAGTCGGAAGAGCAAATGCCAAGTCGGCCAGCAGAAGACTATCAGCCATCTGCAACAACCAGAGATTAAAGTACCTTCCCCTAATCCTTCCCATCTCCCCCCAAACAATGCTGTCTTTCGACTCACGATATATAGCACGTCGATTTTGTACACCGCACTGGATGAGCTGGTAGAGGAGGTTTTTGGAGTTCAGGTTTTATAGGTTAAGTTTAACTTCAACAATACTTGGGAAGAGTAGTTACCTAATGCATACAAAAAACGACAGCAGATGAAGATTCTTTCAATACGAAGAAAAAAAAAATCGCCCTCGTATCATCCACAGAAGTAGCAAAATACGAAGCAAAACAAACCCTTCCATTGTTAAACAAAGTCCCGTGTTTTCTGCCCCTACATATATCTTATCTGCACTTCCCAATTGTGTGTGGATCCTAACGCAAAGGAAAAACAATGAACCCGATAGATGCTATTTCGAAAAGGAAGAGGAAAGACTAAAAAAATACGTATTGCAGACATGAAGTGGAGTACAAAAGTAGAAAAAAATAGATCGAAACGCTCCAGCACAACAATAAAGCGCGGCACAGTAGAGAGCAAACGAGTACTTACCACACAACTAAAGAGAACTAACCACGACCGCTCGTATTCGAATTCTCCGACGACGGTGTACCGGGTTCAATCACTTGATTGCGGATATTGAGGATCTGCTCGGCCACAGCGAAGTAGGCACATTCACAAAAAACATATTAGCCGTACTGGCCCTCATTACTTCCAAATGCCGTGATGTAGGATACCCAGTCATGCTGCAGTAATTCAGCGGCCGAAGGGCGACTGCAAGGATCGCGCTCAAAACACTTCTTAAGGAAGTCGATACCCAACTCGGAGAGTTGATCGGTCGTGGGGAGTTGCGGGGGGTGGCCGGCGGCGATGTTCCACATGATAGCCCATTCATTGTCGAGATTCGCCCAGGGACGGCGGCCTGTAGCCATTTCGAGGACAACGCAACCGAGGGACCAAATGTCAATGCTGCCGTGGCGGCCACTATTGCTACCGGTGATAACTAAAGGTGATCTTTTGTTAGCATGCGAGTGCGAGGATGGATGGTGGCTGGAGAGAATGATTATACCTTCCGGTGACATGTACATAGGCGTTCCAGTCATGTTGTTCAGGTTCGTCCGTGTTGCGGCAGTTGCCACGCCACCACGGGTCTTGCCTTGCTTTGCAATGATCTTTGCCGCTCCAAAGTCGACATATTTGATGATCCCGTTGTGGTCGAGAAGCAAATCTACTACATGAGCAAGATATCCCGTTGAAATAATAAAATAGGGAGACGAGGTCCATACTTTCTGGTTTGATATCACGGTGCACGATGTTGTTCTCATGCAGGTATGCAAGACCCTCGAGCATTTGAAGAGCGTAAATCATGACAACCGTCTCATCTTCGATCCGTCCATGTTCCAGTAGCGAAGCCAAGGATCCTCCGGAACAAAATTCCATAAAGAGATACACTCTGTCTCGGTGTACCTCAATTCCGAAATACTGCACGATGTTCGGGTGGTCAAGCAGCTCCAGCACCATCATTTCTTCTCTAATTGCTGTGGCGATTTGCGGAATGACCTGCGGATCTTGTAGTCGGATCTCTTTCACTGCCATCGGGTATCCGGAATCCAAGTTCATGGCGATGTAAACGGTGCCGAAGGTTCCACCGCCAACATATTCGCCTTGGGCCCATCGTAGTGAGAAATTCGAGAGCGACGACCTCGAAAGATACGTCAACGACCGATCCGTCTGGTTGTTGTCATCAAGAACACGTCCCAGAGCTTGTCGTTCGCTTTGGATAGTCTTGCGGGCGCCTTCGATCTCCTCCAATTTCCGCAGCCATTCTTGTCGGATGTGCTCGGAAGCTTCGCTATCCTCTAACAGCGTGCTGACGTCCATCTTCTTTAGTTGTCCAGCCAGTGCCTCCATCTTCTGCTTCTCGGCTTGGGCCGCTAGGGTCGACCGTGCACCCATAATGTCGAAATGCGAAATCAGCAGCGACATGCATCCCGCCACCTTTGCTCTGAGTCTCGAATACTCCTGCTCGTTGAACGAAAGGATGTTTTGCCCACGCGTCATCACCATACAGAACTCCAGGGCTGTAACGGCCCACCTGAATGTGAGTCTGTGCTGGGCCACACAGTCGTCACAAATGAAGCTGACCCAATCCACCGCTAGGCGTGTGAGCTTGCTGTTGTTCCTTGTTTTCCAATTGATGTCCATGTATGTTTGTGAACGCTGCCCGAATTCCGTGGCAAAGGCAAAACAGGTCTGGATAAGTTCCTGACATCCCAGTCCCATGGTTTGCCGACGGATTTTCTCAACACTATCCATGATAGTATTTGAGAGACGATATGTGGTTGTTTTAATCTTCATCAGCTCTTGGTTCACCCGTGGCAGGTTAGCACGTCGCTCCAGCAGGATGTCCAGTTCGTGGCCCAACTGAGAAAATTTCATCCGCGCATGAGCAAGACGTTCCTCCGATCCGTCGGCCACGAGACGCAACCGACCTGGTTTGATGTCGACGATCGGCTCCTTCATCTCAATGCTCACCACCCTCCCCTCCCATGACAGGCTTTCTTGAGGAGATATGAGTAGCACGTAGGAGCACATATTGTCGTCCCTTGAGACATCCTCGTGATAGCATGTCCGTAAGATTGATTGTATTTGATGCGGGCGATCATAAAGCGACGGATCCGCGATCAGGTAAACACCTTCGTGGTCAACGCCGGGAGTAACGACTACGAAATAATCGGCCTCGACCAGGGACGCTACCAACGCTCGCAACTTGGACCTCTCCACGCTGTATTCCGTCGCATTCTCGAAGCGCTGACTCAGGAGACTTCGTATATCAGTTTGACAATCGCGAAAACATTGGGTTTATTGTGGCACTAACCGCGCAAATCGAAACAGTTTTCTCTGGCGAACACGAACCGAGTCAAGGATGGACTTGTATCGCTTGCTGAGCTCATCGCCTTTCTTCTCCGGGGGCTTCTGGAGCTCTTTCTCGAAGTGTAGCATCAGCCGACTCAAGAGCCGGCTCGTCAAAGAGCTAAACCCAATCAGTCTATGACCTTGGAGGCAAGATCTGCGATCCACGAACCTGAAGTGTTCAGCTACTTCGATGTCGCCTCCCTCGATAAACCGGCCAATTTCGTTCGAGAAATGCCACTCGGTCTCCAATATTTCCGCTTCCTTGAAGGTATTCCGGTTGGAACCAATCCTCATCCCGATGAGCTTGAAGTAATACTTCAGACCTTGCAGGACAACCTGTTCGAAGTTCTCGTCCATACAAGGTGGCAGGTCCCAGCCGGGCTGCGGTTGAGAGATCTCATTATATTCCTGCTTGATTTTCACCGCAAGCTGTAGGACTGACTGGAATTGCGATATTAGCTGGTCCGCAATCATGGACACTGGCTCGCGCATCCGTTCGGCATACTTCACCCGCATCCCTATGACTTCCTCGATGAGACGAGTTGGGAATCCAATTAGCGCCAGGAGGTCTTCTATGTATGGCGGGAGATGGCGCTTGTCGAAAGCTTGGGAGTACTCGATCAAGGTGGTTTTGGCTTTCCTGACCACCGAGCTTAGACCGACCAGCATATTGCTTTCTCCAGTCAATGACTTCAGGTTGTCATCTTTGAGAATGCGGTCCAGAAATGAAGTCTCATGATCGATTCCAGCGACCCCATCGTCCGGAGCGGCGGCGAGGCATCGGAAGTCAAGTTCCTCGTTACCAACCCAGTTTTGCAAGATGAGGAGTTCGGTATTGATGAGTTGAGTGATATTATTCCAGGATACAATAGCATCCAGACTTGTTAGAAAGTTCTGGGAGGCACAGTTTGGCTTTGCCTCCATCATGGCTGCTCTCGTCGGCCAGAGCTGCTCACACCTTTCCCAACGCAGAAGAATGTCCTGCACCTGTTCGTTTGCTGTCTTGTCCGTCCTGTCTCTCCCTCGGATCTCGAAGTTTATAACCTCGTCTATCAACGCATCTGCCTTGGCCCGGCCATCGTCGACCATCCGTCGCTGTGCCGTGATCGACCGCCCACACACTCGCGCTCGCATCCCGAGGAATAACTCGGACCGCATGGTCGAGCCCTCTTGCTCCTCAGTCGATCCGATCAGCCGTCGCTTTTCTTGCGCGACCACATCCCCCATGAGTACCGAGGCCAGCATACTATGCCACTCCAGTCGTTCCCGATTTGCGGGGATCTTCAAATCTTCCGCCGACGGCTCCATGTCGTCCTGGGCATAGAACATCAACGTGTCGCCATCGTACTGATCATTGTCGAAATGCATATCCGACGGCGATTCGTCCTCCAACTCCGCTCCCGCCTGATAGAACATCTCCATCCCGGCATTAAAATAGGCTCTGTCCGCGTTCTGTCGCAGCGTCTGTACGTATGCCTTTTCTTGCGAACGGTAGAGGGCATGTGGGTCGCGACGTGAGGGGCGATCCGATCGCGACGGCCGCGAGTTAGTGGGACCGGGGTGCCGCAGAGGTGCATAGGTGCTTGAAGGAGTTCGCACCGGCGCAGCAGGTCGCTGTAGACGGGCGATGTTTTGTTGTGGTTCTGGAGAGAGCCTTCCAGATGTCGGATATGTAGACCCACTACCGTTTCTAGGTCTCGTCCACGGAAAGGTAGGGCTACCGCTACCATCACCACTACCGCTGCCACCGAGATCCTCATCATCCTCGTCATCTTCCTCCACTTCATCTCCTGCGATATCATGAGTTCGTAGCCGAAGCCCACCGTTGACGTGGCCATTTCGGTCTCCGTTCGACCGCGAGTAGGATTGAGGTGCGCCGCTTGTGGGAGCTCGAGCCTCAACCGCTTCGGAGTCGGACATGCGCGCGAAGTCCGACGACACGAAGTGAACTCCTCGTGAGGGTAGCGATATCGAAGACGGCGATGTGTCCCCCATGTTTAGCGGATACAAAGTGCGGGGTGTGGGGAAGGGCCGGCGGAGTGATTATGTTAATCGAACTGGCTGCAGGTCGATGCTAGAACTTGTTGGGCGGGAGCTCTTGACCGCCAAGACGGATCCACCTCGCCACAATTTATGTACTTGGCACAAACGTAAACACGTGGGGATACAATGTATGCAGCAAGTACTTACTTAAGTATGTATGGACTAATCCCAGAAATCTATCTAGTCAGTTTGACACTTGCTAATGGTTTAAGTTGGAGTATTTAGCGCGGCCAAGGAGAAAGACCATAGCCAATGCGGATGAAGTTGCCTCGAGCCTCAGTTGAAGCTTTTGGTTGAAGACCAGGTAACTCTCCCACTGGATCGCCGCCAAACGCCCAGCTCCAGCGTCAGCGTTCGCGATGTGGCGTTTTGGGTGGACATACATATGCTTGCCACTGTGTCCAGCCGAATGCTTTACATGAGCCAAGACACGGTTCTACGACATGACCACATAGCGGACCCCCTCCGGGTCACTTTCGAAGGAGTTCCGAAAGACGTAGCGTAAGACAGCAAGCAGCTAACAGCAAGCAATATCACGACTCAACGAGAGTACAGAATCGAAAGTTTGATCGAGCAAGGAAGCAGCAATCGTGGCGCAAACATGTTCCGGCATCTCGGTCAGAAGCGTTCAAGGCCGCTCCTATACGTCTTCTTCTCCATTGGCACATCCCGCCAAGTCCATAGCGTGCAGCTCCCGTATATACACTGGGCCTCCGAACTACGATACGATCTCTCGACGCTTGTCTTCGGAGGTCGATCCGCAGGTTTATTTTAACCACAAATGCCAACAAGAAAGCCGTGGAGCGCGGTGGGTACTGATGTGTTGACCCGGAATATAGTCCCTGGTCCAAATAAATGCGATGTCGTGCTTACGGATGTTGCTCACGAAAAAAATGCTATCTACATACATACAATTGCGGAGGAACTGGGCATCTGATGCCTCTCCAAGCCGGCAGAAATTGATGCCAAGGAAGTGGTTCAAGTCTGTAGAGAAAAGGGTATATACATACACGGTCTCCACAAGAAGACAATTTTTCCACTTGTCGTTATTTATAGGAACAAGGCTCGTTGGGTATTCTTCATTGCGGACAGTGAATCTCCATGGACATGCCTTTCACCGCAGGTGAGCTTATATGACGAGCCTACTTGCCGGAGAAATCTAGCCGGCAGTCCAGGTATTAGAGTTTGCTGACGAAGCTGGTGTCAAGATTTCTGGATATTCTCAAACCGTCCGTGTGCCCCAGATTACCGCTCACCTTTCCGTATCAACACCCCTGATACCGATTCTTGTTTCACAAACATTGTTTTCAAGGTGGAGGACGACGCTTAACTTCGGTGGAAGTTGAAAGGTGATGGAAGAATCTAAAAGCTGTGAGCAGGCAACAACTGGAGGGCTAGAACTGTTTCTATTCATTTTTTGTTGAAAAATGAAACAACCTTCTTTTTTTTGTTTCATTACTCGCATGCGACCAGTTTTGATTATAGCGGGCCTGGAACCTAAACTCTAGGATTTAGGAAGATGAGGAAGTAACTTCTGAACGGGCCCGAGAAGCCATAAAACTCAGCGAAGCTTCAAAGTCGGTCTGTTCCGAGACCAAACTGAGAGAGAATGCTGCGAATTCTATGGTGTCGAGAACTCTGAACACGATAGAAGCAATCCTCCAAAGCTCTGCCTAGTCCTTTTTATTTCCAAGTCTTGGCCACGACTGGTGTAGATTGTTGAGGAGAAATACAAACTCTTGGAATAGTTAAAGACATAAACAAACTTCCTAGTTAAAGGGTGTTGTACCGCGAGTGATTTCTAGTGACGAATTATCCTAGAACTACATGTTATTCAAGTCCTGGGCTTTTGGACTCCCTTTCAGTTTGGCACCTCTACCGTTGTTGGTTTCTCGGATCACGATATCCAGCACTCAACACTATGATACACACGAAACCCGCTTGCCGAGAACCGTACTGCTTACGACGCACCCGCCAAGCATCACACACCAGGCCATTGGTAGGCCACGATTCATCGGCAGCGCCATGCAGTAAGACCGCAATGCTGCGTATTCTTGCGTGCCTTTAATTCCCGATGGCCACTGCTAACCTTTTGTATGTACCTGGGGTCTATATAATATGAAAGTATTTCTGATCCTATGAAACACGATTGGTGATGATCTACTCTATCTACCTACAATCATCCGTGATCAGTCCCTGATGACTATTTGCTTTCGCACAGCTTGCAGCCGAGCACTTTGCCGTTCATTTTGTATCGCCACTTGAAGTGTTCGTTATTTATGTAGGCGGAAGTCGAGACATGCTTGGACAGAGAGATCATACTAACCGGTATTAGGATGCGAGTGATGGGCTGTGAACATAAACACTCGATATGTGTCCCGCTTTCGAGCCTGAGGATACTGGTCTAGTCCTCTTTTTATGCACAGCTCATCTAAACCATTCCCCCCCGCGCGTCTACACAAAACCCACAAACACCTCTCTTCGATCCCATTTACACAAACGAAGCAACTGTATCACATGACAAAAATCTAACGTACAAATTGCGCATGGAAATGAGGTTGTCAATCCATCCTCACGCGTCCCTCCCCACGCGTAGCAGTCTCCGTCTGTCCCAGCTCGAAGCCAAACGAGCTCTTCTTTTTCTTTCCGGAGCGTTCACCGTATTTCTCGTCGAACTTGCGGATCAGCCCCAGACTCCCCATATCATCACTGATGCTGGCGCAGATTTCGCTTGTGGCCTTGTCGAAGTGGCGCTTTGAGAGGATGCGTTTCTCAGGGTATTTTCCGGTTTTCTGGAACTCGGCGTTCTCCTCTTTGACACATGTCAGCGCGGCCGAGACACATAGGTTCTTCAGGTCTGAGCCGGAGAAAAGTGTGCATTGTTCCGCAATCTCCTTCAGGTTGACCGTATCGTCTAGGGTTTCCGCGCTGAGATGGATCTGAAGGATCGCTAGTCGGTCTTCGGGAGTGGGCAGGTCGATAAGTATCCGACGAGGGAGGCGTCTCAGGATAGCATCGTCGAGGTCAAACGGCCGGTTGGTAGCGACCATGATAAACGCAGTGCTATCCATATCCGCCCATTCCTTCAGGAACTGGTTGATGATCTCGCGGTGGCTGCTCCGGCTGGAGAAACTCTGTCTGCTGCCGAATATCGCGTCCGCTTCGTCGATGAAGATTACACAAGGGCTCAATTTCTTTGCAAGCGAGAAAATGGCCTTGACGTTCTTTTCACCCTCGCCAACATACATGTTGAAGATGTCACCGCCGGATACCTCCAGAACTGTAGCTCCAGATTCTTTGGCGACCGCCCTGGCAAGTAGTGTCTTGCCAGTACCGGGAGGACCATAGAGAAGAACACCAGGAATCCTATCGGTAGAGAGGACACCGTATTTGAATGCTTCAGGCCGCACAAGAGAAAGCGAGGTCAAAGTTTTCATGGTGTCAATCGTCGCTGGCGCAGCACGAACTGACGAGAAGCCAGTGTGGATGTCCTTCGGATTGATGATTCCATTAACCAGCTTCTTTTCATGGGCATTTAAATTCTTAGGGATGGGTTTGAAGACTTTCCCATCTTCGCCTTTTTCCTGCTTGTCACGTTCTTTTAGGTATTCTTGCTCCTGGGCAGCCCAATGGAATTTGATGTTATCGCTATCGTCGATGACGCGAACGGCGTTGGCAATATCTTTTAGAGTGATCTCGCAAGGGAGACTCGATGCTTGACCCAAAGCCATGATAGCGACTCGGTGCGATCGATCGAAGCTCCAGAAAGCCTCGTGAATTCCGGGTATCTGCAGTTCACCAGGGTCGAGATGCCAGTTTTCTGGCACGACTAGTGTAGCAGACTCTCCGTTCTCCCCACTTCTTCGTCGGATTACGTCACGGAGGTGTCGGATGTTGACCTCCCTGATTCGGGAGTCTCTGTCTTGCTTGAATATTGCGTTGTCGGCCTCGCCAATAACTGGGGGCACCACAATGGTGCGCTCGAACGCTTCGGGTGAGCGGGACTGCAGAGCTTTGAAACCAGCTTTGGAGTACATCGGCGCGTCTTCCTCTGTCGATGTGGTGCCGACAATGACTATCCTCTCACCTTTACGCCGACGATGCTGAACTATGTTCTGTAGCATTTTCAAAATAGCTTCGCCAGAAATTGTGCGCTCCAGTTCCCGGTAGTCGCGAATATGAATGATCGTCTTGTTTGAAGCGGTCTTCGGGGGTTCCGACGGAAGAGATGGGGACTGTCGCAACCGCTTCGCCTGGGCGGCCGACACCATGACGCTCAACAGGCTCGCCATTTTTTTTTCGTTCCTCTGATCTAAGGATTGTTCCTTCGTCGGAGTTGGAGCTACTGAGGAGAATGGGTGCTCCCCGTTGCTGGAAGATATCACAGCGGCACCGGCTACCCGTCCCATACGGAACAAATTCTGGAGCTGGACTGGAAGAACGCTGAACGTGGTTATCTTAGGCCCAGCGCTCGGCGGATCGACCATGTCTTCGTCCTCCCTGTAGCTTTCGTCCTCCTCTTCGGGGTCTTCGTCTTCCTCGATTACTGTAGAACGGTTGACAGTGACTTGTGTATCATATGCCAGCGAGCGGATTCCAATAGGCGATATATCTGATTGAGAAGCTGGATTGCAATTAGATATCTATTCAAAATTATGCCAGAATAAAGATACGCACCATGTCTCGAATCCCCCAGAAAATCTCCTGCAATTTCTGCAAAATCCTGCGCGTCTATCCGGATCAAATCTGCACCAACCTCCGCAGCGACCTTCTCTGTAACGGCATCGAGGTAGTACAAACCGCCTTCTTTGGGTAGATGAAGGATACAGTGAGACTTCGTAGCTGCAACACCATCGGCAAATGCACCCTTCGGTAGAAGAAGTCCGGTTTGAACGTAGGCTGAAATCTCCTTCCACACAGATTCGTGAAGCCGATACCGTTCCTTCGGCATCGCTTCTGTCCCACTTCCCACCTTCACGGACCCCTTTTCAATTGCAGCCGTTTCTCCGGTTGTTGACTCGGACCCAGCAGCCGAAGCTACTGCTCCGGTTGCACTCGCCGCCTCCGGGTTTGGTGGCCCTCCAGTCGTCGGCTCAGTGCTCGCGGCTGCTCCTGGAATAGGCGCTTCCTCTCCGGCCCCTGCTTCGATCTCGACATTTGCTTCCGGAGGTGGCGTGTCTTCAACCGGTGCCTCGACATCGACAACTGTTTCCGATGGGGGGGGTTTCCCTTCAGCTTCGCTGGCCGCTTTCGGTGGGTCCGAATGTATTCTTAACAGCGAAACATTGGACCCCTTCCCATGGTCCTCCCTCAACACTATGCGGTCGATGAACCATTCGGGTAGCACCGGCATCGGAATGACCACCGGCTTACGAACTGTCGTCCTGGTTTTCGATCCCACAGGTCTACCTCTTCTAGCCGGCAACCTATCATCTGTAGCTTCACTGGACTCGCTTGCCGCCATTACACCGCTAGCCATCTCCTCGTGCGAAACCTCTGGAGCGAAAGTGCTCTCTCCTTCCGTCACATCCACTGGCTCTCCTGCCGCGCCTTCTTTTTCCTCTGTGGCCACACCAGGCCCTTCCACGCTTCGGGCAGTTGCAGTCGCAGGATCCGCCGGTCTCGACGCGTCACCGGACGTGCGCAATGCGGGGGTCTGCGATAAACATCGTACTGGGGCGGTTAAATTGAATCGTGGCGAAACTGAAGCTCCTAGACGGTGGGGACGTGCAAGTCTCTGTCGCGCGGTGGGGATGACCCGCCGGATGGCAACCAGCATTAAGGAGGAAGAGCTGAGGTACGACTGATGTGGTGCGGGGTTATGGTGGAGCTCTGTGACGGCAGTGTCTGGTGTCTGTTTTGCAGAATGAATCTTGTTCTGACGACAAGAACTCAAGAGTGCATAAACACGCGCTAGCGTCGGCAAATTCCGGCCATTCACAGTATGAATACGTGAGTCGCATCAGCACTCCCTAGATCTCCTAGCTCCTCACGACTTCAACTCCGGGTGCAACCTTCCCGTCTATCACTCATAGCATCTATACACGTATAACTCATATAAAACGATGGGCTCTGTTGTCCTCCCTCATCTCTCGACTGGCTGGCATGTCGATCAGGCCATCATGTCGGAAGAGGACCGTCTGGTGGTGATCCGGTTTGGGCGAGATTGGGACCCAGATTGCATGCGGCAGGATGAAGTTCTATACCGTATGTGCAGCTATATTCCTTTCTATCTGCCCACTGGCTAACGTTTTTCCCCTCATAGGCATCGCCGACAAAGTGAAGAACTTCGCGGTCGTCTATCTCTGCGACATTGACCAGGTGCCAGACTTCAACAAGATGTACGAGCTGTATGATCCGGTGACGGTCATGTTCTTCTTCCGCAACAAACATATGATGTGCGATTTCGGCACCGGAAACAACAACAAAATGAACTGGGTGCTGGAGGATAAGCAGGAGCTGATAGACATTGTTGAGACCATCTACAAAGGCGCAAAGAAGGGACGCGGGTTGGTGATCTCGCCAAAGGATTACAGCACCAGATATCGCTATTAGGGCATTGGTGACGGTCTCTGGGCTTTGAAAGTTTCTGGTATCCGTTCATTTGATCGTTTTTCAGTGGCGCTTCGGCATTTGTTAGGTTCTGCTCGATGTATTTCATGACTGTACCTATTTGATGTGTCTCCATGATTTCAAACTTCTGTAATCATGTGCGTGACACAGTTCCTATAATTAGGAACATCCCTCTGAAACACGCTGCCATTTACATAGATAAATAGTCGAATCGAGTCTCTTCGTCATCGAACCAATTAAGCGCTTGGGATCAAGTCGCGAATATATACCAACCTAAACTCAGCAGAGCCATAAAGCTACCGAGGTTCTCCCGACCCAGCGTCCTCAGGCCTGGCTCCCCTCACCCCCCGCTCGGTCTCCCTTGCCCGCAAATATGTTACCCCCGGTTGCCTACGAAGTCCTGAGCGCCAATCCGTTATTTGCCAACCTCTACACCGAGCTTACGACGCGAATTCTCGACCCTGTGGATGGATCAACGCGTTCGACGTCCCGTCCCAATGAAGTCCTCGATCAGGTACCTATTCCTTCGGGCCTTCTGCGCCTCCTGTGGGTCCGTATTTACCATGCTCACACTTCGTACTAGGAACTCCGTACGCACCGTGCCGAGCTCGCGAAGACCCGGCTGCTCCAGAAAGAGCTGGAGGCTTTGACCAATCGTGCGCAAGGCCTGTCCGAAGAGGTATCTACATTTCAGCTCGCCCCTCCCGCGTCAAAGCTGGAGACTGACGGCAACGCCCCGTATCCCAGTTGCAAGAGGCCCTCGACCTCTTGATCTCGCCGTACTACCGCTCGCTCCCCGACGACGACAAGGCGCTACTGCAGGAGGAATTCGAAGACCTAGAGGATAATCTACCGCTCATCGGACACCATGTCTCAACGTCACTACACAAATCTACACTAGAGATTGCGCGGATAGCTTATCCTTCCGGTTGGTACCATGGGTCGTGAATGGTGATGGTGATGGTGGTGGGGTGACGTTCGCTGAGTTTGGGACAGAGAACCCACGCTTGCTCGAACAGAAGATCGATTCCATACCAGCGGAAACGGCACTCCGCATCAACGCTCTGCAGAAGGCGCGTATAGCTCTCTCGGAGAAGCAACTTGCATTGGCGGGATTGTGTTGTGAGATTCTCGATGTGTGTGCACGCCTTCCCCTCATCAAGAGCAATCACTAATCAAATGCACCCCCGAAAAACAGGAATACAAAGCCATCACGACCCGGCTACTCGCCCTTCTGGTCCAGAAGGAGAAGTCCGTCACAAATGCGTTGACAGCAAAGGCAGAGCATCTCTCCTTCGTCGCTGAGAGCATGTCATTGAAGCTTAGCGTGTTGCGGAACCAAGCGCTTGCGGCCATATATGACCCGGAGGCACTCAATGCGCTGGAGAATTACCAGCACCATCTCAGAGACACATCGACCAGATTCGTTGCGAGACAGCGAGTCGTGGAAGAGGAGTTGCGGAAATATAAGAGCGCTGGGAGCGATATGAGGGGTTTGGTGGAGCGGTATGTTCAGATCATGAGGAGTATGGAGGCTGTCTCGAAAGATATCGAGCGTTTGAAAGGGAATGCGTAAAAGCTTGGCTGGATACGGAGTTACGGCGTGAATGATCCGCATGTATTTGTTGGCAACAATGGCGCGATAATGGCACCCGTAGCCCGTCACTGGACGTGATATAGATTCAAGATGGCTACTGCCTAGAGTCCAACTCCAGATTCCCCCAAACAAATCTATGTATATGAGCGACCGAAAGCCAGTGGCATTCCCTTTGCTCACAACTCCCACCGCAGAAGATTGAAGGAGTGTTTGGGGAAAGTGTACTTGCTCTCCTTGATCTCAACCGTCGTCTTGTCGGCAGTGTTGACGTCGTTCAGGTTCTCACCCGTAATCAGGTGCACCTCGACGTTCTGGCCAGCAAGCACGCCCTTCAACTCGGTCTCAAACGCTTTCTCAGCGTTTAGGATCACGACGGCAAGGTTGACGTATCCGTTGTTGACGGCGGCGGAGACATCCATAGTGGACTCGATGAACACGGGGTTCGTGCGGACGTCGTACGTTCCGGACTTGACGTGCACGCCCAGGGTGCGGCCGCGCATGCGCTTTGCGAACAGTAGATACACCCACGACATCGTCTGCTTGACGGGGCCGGTGGGCGTCATCACCAGCGGCGCGATCACGTTGGCAGACTGGGCGGTGTTGGTCGTGCCAAGATACGTTGACTGCCGGATGAAGACGTTGCACCACACTCCCATGGCCAGCGTGTCCGAGACGGTGTAGAGCTCTTCGGCGCCCTTGTCTCCTGGGGCACGGACGGGATCCCTTGCCAGACGGAGAGCCGTGTCAGCGATTGGGGGGAAATGTGGCTGAGGGGTGGCCCACTTACAGATGTTCCACGCGTCGAAGCAGATTGTGGGACGTTTCGTCACGCCGGCTTTAATGCGTGCCATATCGATCAATGAGGCACAGACTTCGGTCGCACGCTCTGCCGACAAGGGCCCGGAAGCGTTCTCCATGTGTCTGCGCTACAGTTAGCATCACACGGCGATCACTCGGCACCTTGCAGTGGGGGGCCCACTCTTTATCGGCGGTGTACACATGGATCGAGTGCATATCAATCCCACTCTACATAACCCAGCTCTCCGCAGAGGATTAGGTGAATGCTGGGGTCCATCAACTTGAGCGCCTTCGCCCACTGGTACGCCTTTTTCGCATAGTCCTCCTTAGTCATCTGCCCGACCTGCCACTCGCCGTAGCACTCGTTTCTGAGCGCCTAGTACTTGACGTTGTACGGTTCGGGATGTCCGCTCTCACGGCGGGGGTTCGCCTAGTAGGTATTCTGCGACGAGTTGCAGTACTCAAGCCAGCCCAGGGCTACACAACTCCCCCCCATCTCAGGCAATTCCTCGCACGAAGGCACAACGGCGACGGAGCATCGACGGACTCACCCTCATTCAGCGTTCCCGCCCCCGTGTTCAGGGCGATGTAAGCTTCGTACCGACGGTGTTGCACCATTTCATGAACTCATCCCTGCCGAGCTCGTTCGATCCGATGCCGTTCCATGCGAGCTCGGGACGTCGAGGCCGCTTCTCCTTCGGCCCGACGCCTTCGTACCAGTAGTACGTGGCCACGAAGTTTCCGCCGGGGTAGCGCACCACCTGACAGTCAAGCTCCTTGAAGCAACCAATTACGTCCGTACAGAAGCCGTTCTCGTCGGAGAGGCTGTTACTAGAGTCGTAGAGCCCGCCGTAGAAACAGCACCCCATGTGTCTGGAGTGGGGGACATTGGGGTCAGTGCGTGCACGGAATGACAGGGCGGAGGGCAATTGGGGGCATACTCGGTGAAGCCGGAGTATATCTCATCTTTGATCTGAGAGGGCGTGGTCCATGTCAATGCTGATTGAGGGGGTGGCGTCGTCGGCGATCTTAGTGAAGGCTAGGTAGTGGCCATAGTGACGATGGTGGGTACTTTACGATGGTGGGGTAGCATTTCCGTACGTTCAGTAGCAACAGCGAGGCTCAGAGCACAATGGGCGGGCTCCACTATGGTATTGGATGGGCTGATGATTTCGAGCGGAGGTGGCTTATATGATGGGCTTTGCAGTAACTACATCTACAGTACCAGAACTAGATGGGCGGTTCTTGGCTCCTATCCGCGGCATGGATAGTCTTCACCCCGGCAGGCGGCAAAACACCGCGCAACGATCGCAGACTGTGCGAACTATGCTACCTATCCGTCGTGAGAGCTGCAAGTCAAAGGCACCCCGCAGAAGTCTGAAGGATGATCCCCCACCACCACCGCCTCCTATCTACCATCACCGATGTTTCCCCCCCACCACACCACTCAGCGGTTGCTAGTTGCTACGGCTACACATGGCTACAGCAACAGCCTACATATTGCCGGCTCCCGCGTTAAGGGGCATCCAAGCGGGTTTAAGCTTATCTAGCTGCCTCCTACCGAACAGACTAGAGTAGATATTGAACTTGATCACCCAAACGCCAGTAGATAGTTTGGAGCCGCAGATCCCGGAAGCGCCGACCGCAGTAGTCTACATATCTAGAGCGCAGAGTGCGTATCCGGAGTATTCGGCGTCAGTTCCCGACCCAGCTCGATTGTTTTGTCAAGCGGCCGACGGTGGTTTCAGGTGGCCGCTGGGTATCCTGTGCGTGGTACGTGTGTAGGTTGGTGTTCTTCGCGGCTGTCTCTCATAGCTGAATCAAACTCAGAAAGGAAAAGAAAGGAAAGGAAGCGCTTGGCTCGGAAAGGGATCGTATGTGACGGGACGTATAGTTATATGGAGTTACAGTACAGACAATTTGCGCGGACTGCGGACGGGAAACCTGGGTAAAAAGTACGCCGCCATAGTCTAGAAAGGCTGTATGCGAGTATGAATAAACAAAAAAAAAACAGTAGATACAGACAATCCTGGCTATACCGAAACAGCTCCGGAACAATCCGCTATTATCGATATTGTTCCATAGCAGCGACAACAGAGTGCTCGCTCGACTCACACACCGTTTTCTGACCGGGCAAAGACAGGAGTCTTGCGCATGTATATCCTTTATCCGTAGAATCCCTCGATAGCCTGTGTCATAGGCATATATTCTCGGTAATGGTGAGGCAGAGACTGGTGTTCCCACCATGACAACCCAGTCGTGATGTACCTTGCAATCAGGTCGAGACTCGAGTTGTTGCCAATCGGTGGCAAAGTGCCCCCCAGAGCTTGCCCGGATTTTCAGCATGAAGGAACCGAGAGCTGGTAAGGGGTGTTCACTTGACCGCCACCAGCTCGCTCCGCGGTCGTTTCTTCCCAGATCCCCACCTTTTTAGCCAAGCTAGTTATCGTCCGGAGAGAGACGACTCGACACGAAATTTCGATTGTTGGGGAGGTTGCTAGTATCCCGGTTTTTGATGCATGCCGTAAACTTCCTGTTCTGTTTCTCGGGGGCGTGAGGCGTAGCGTGGGGATACCAGTATGTGGGGGATCGAGCTAGCTACCCAAGGCGCGCCTCGGCGGAGAAGCTATATAAGAGAGTGGTTCCTGCTGTTCGTCAATCCTGCCAGCCCGCAGTTTCGAAGGTTTAAGGAAATTCACCTCGTCTCCGGCTCGACTCTGCAGAAAGCCCTCCAGAATGTTTCCTCCACCCAAGTGGTGCCAGTTCCTTATCGGCCTTTTCGCGTCGATTGGTTCCTTCAACTATGGTTACGATCTGGTACGCTTCCCCCGGTGGAGTTGGTGTCGCTCCATGCCGTCGATGGTGAGCCTCGTACTGACTGGCTGGTTGCTGCTCGTAGGGTATTATCGCTCTCAAACTCTTTCACCTCCGAGTTCAAGCCTGATGAGAACTAGACGGGTCTCGTCGTGTCCCTCTTCGTCACTAGTGCTTTCTTTGGTACCTTCTTCGCAGGTTACTCCAGAGATATGATTGGACGTCGTGACACTATCAGTGTCGCCTCTGCTATCTTCGTGTGGGCGGATGCTCCCTATCCGCCCAGCTCCCCCGCGCGTCTAACGTGCGACAGAACATCAAATACCTTCAAGCTGGGCGGTTCATCGGTGGTATTGGGGTTGGATTCTTGTGCATGATATAGTCCCTCTATATTAGGCGTACTAGTAGCTCTGCAGTGTTCTATCCAGATGACCGGTGTATCCGCGATCCAATACTACCCGCCCACCATCTTCGCTCAGATCGGCCTCTCGACCGAGGAGACCCTCAAGTACCAAGCAATCAACAGTGTTATTGCCTTGATCGCCCTGTTCCTTTGTATGCTGTTCGTCGACCACTTTGGACGCCGCTGGCCTCTGATCACTTCCAATGTCTCCAACGCCTTCTGCTTCCTCGCAGACATGGTTCTCCTCCAGCAGTTCCTCCTGGAAGCGCGAACTCTCCTCGCGCCGTGCAGATCGGATTTACCGCCACAACCTGGACCCACAATTTCAGTTTCAGCGTTGCCTGCGGTCCTCTATCCTGGATTATTCCCGCCGAAGTGTTCAGCACCGCTACTCGATCCCGCGGTGTATTTCTTGCTACCATGGCCTCGATCGCTATGAACACCATGACCGGCCAGGTCACCCCCAAGGCCATGGACGACGTTGGCTTGAGATACTACATCCTCTTCGTAAGCACCCCGTCCTCCACCCACGCTGAGAAAGTCCTAATACCCAATTGGATAGGTCATCTGCAACTTCACCAACGCCGTTTTCTTCTGGGCACTCCTCCCGGAGACCAGCAAGGTCCCTCTGGAGGCCATGGACAACCTGTGGGGAAATGCGCTCTGGTTCGTGCCCACCATGCGTCGCAAGGACTACCTTGCGGAGCTTGAGCACGAAGTCGACGGCGTCAACGAGAAGAACCAGGTTCTCGCCACTTCCGTCCACACCAGCGAAGCGAAGGACCGAGTTTGCGTTTTCGATTTGCGCGAGGTTGCCATGAATTTGCTTCCCTTCGATTCTACTACGTATCGTGGTTTAATGTATATATGTCTCTCTGGGCTGCCCTATTGTATGTATGTCCTGAGATTTGCGATGGCCTCATATCTTGTGGCTGAAACGAACAGAATTGCCAACATGTGCATTTGCATCACGTATCTCGTAGACGGAAACCCATGCTTCCTTCTTAGGAATGAGAGCCGAGAAGACGTACCTATATAGAGCTTCGATTTTCCAGCGTGGAGAAGGTATCAGTGACCAGCACACGGACCTTGAAACTTAATAATATAGTAGGTATTGTTTCTTTTGGACCAACTCTCTCAGTGATACATGCGCAGGGAGCAATGCAATTGTTCTCCAACAAGTAACCTGGGATCCCCCGATTTCCGTCTGCATTCGGAGCCGTTGAACCCGAACAAGTTGACGGCCGTGATGATCCAAGTAAAAAATTAGAAGCCAAACTCCATATTCAGTTTCGACCAGCTTACAAGGCATACACCATGTTCCCTATGGAGCTGCCTCTGGTAACGATAATGCTTGACCTGGCACGACCGAAGGCGCGCGTCCTTGCCGTGCCGTCGTCCCGGAGCAACATCTTCGCGTTCAAAGTGAGCGGCAGCGATAACAAAATCTTCGGCGTATTGACACACAAGAGGAGCACCACGGTCGGGCGAATCCTGCAGGTCGTCCCGAGCTCCATGTCGCAGCGAGCAACGGGCCACACTTTCAAGGGCCGAATTCCCGAGTGCACAAAGGTAGGAGCCAACCCCACTAGAAATGCGCCTGAGAGTCCAAGGGGGCCCGCCCGCGCTCCCTACATCTCAAGATACGGAGGGACCGCAGACATCTCTGGAGATGCACGGATGGAATTCACCATGGGGCAAGAAGGGTAGGAAGGGTAGGAAGGGTAGGAAGGGTAGGAAGGGTAGGAAGGGTAGGAAGGGTAGGAAGGGTAGGAAGGGTAGGAAGGGTAGGAAGGGTAGGAAGGGTAGGAAGGGTAGGAAGGGTAGGAAGGGAAAGTAGGGAAAGAGGGCAGCTAGAGTGATGGTGTGCAAGAATACGTAGTTGGCGTTGTCGTGATTGCTGGGTGGTTGGTTGGTGAACGGCTGTCGCGGTGCGATGTCAGGCTTTCTTTACCATTGTACCGTAATCTTGTTACATCATGGTTTTCTACGTCAACAAATAAGACCCGCTTTAACTTGCCTTGTCTATTTCCATTTCCTTTCTCTCTCCTATGCCTGCAGTCCGTGAAGCGCTATTCTTAAGATGTCGCCAGTCCGTCCGCAAGCCGGGGTAACAGTGCAAACGGAACACGGTTCCAGGCAGCGAAGCTGGCGAGCGGGCGGGCGGACGAGTGGATGGGCAGGCGCACAAGCGAGCGAGTTGCGAATTATCTCTCCATTCTCACTGCCTTTATATCTACCACTATAGATACTCCGGCTGGCTATAGTTTGCAGATTCATGCCACTGCTGCACAGTAACCTTCACTCACGGTCCCGAACTCTTCCCTCGGTGTGGGCGTGTTCCGTAGCTTCAAGGATCCCGTTACATACATACATATCTCGCACCCCCGGTTCGCCACGGTATCAACTCGACGAGCTACGGTATCTCAGTCCTACGCCAGCCCATAACCATCTCTACGATGATCTCTTCGCTCCTGCCGGCAAGCTCGCCATCGACGCTCATTCCCCGTGCAAAACTTTCGGCAATCGCCAGCTCGATGCGCCTCTTCTGGAGCGTGCTCTCCAGCCGCGCCAGAGGCGAGATGAGGACCACCTCTGCGCGCCGTGGAATCGTGATCCGCCCCAGCCTCGCTGAGGCTGCAGCAGGACAGCAGCTGGGGGGCACTGCGGTGGTAAGGGGCCGTGCTTGGACTGGCTCTGGTTCGTTCTGCTGGGTTTTGGGGGAGGCCATGGTGTAAGGAGGCATCTGTGTGCTGGTGATGAGGTGTCGAGGCTCAGTGCTGCTGGGAGAGTAGACATAGACACGGCAAGAATTCGCTGTAATGGTTCAGATGTATCGAGAGGGGTAATATTCAAAGGCTGGACACTCACAGACGGTTCAGATGTTAGTTAAGGAGCATTTTGATTGGCGAGTGATGGGCTGTGCAACAATTTATGGCTCGAGTGCCTGGGCGCGGTGGTCCGCAACGAGGATACTTAGGTACCTGTATAAGTACTTACATACATTTCCCTGATTTCTCCGGTCATTTCTTTCGCCGTGGTTCTTGGTTCTAGCTACTAACGGCTCGCATTTGACCCAACTAGCCGTCTTTGTTGCGAATATTACTGAGTCTTCGACTTGCATTACTATCTGTTCACGTTCTCATTATTATACTGTAGAAGCTATATGGGGTTTCCAAACTCTACCGTGCGGTCATCGAATCACCTTAAATCCCAGTCCTTTGATTTGATGGATCCATGTGTTAACAATATTTTAGACTGTCCCCTTAAGATCAGTTATTATGACATCGTGTCCGAGATCAAATAGCATCGGGGGTACGGTCATGATGAATTGATTGGATTTATAACGGGTTATTACAATACGAGATTTCCCTTTCCGTCCTAGACAGCGAACCTGTACCGGGCCTCCTAATCTCTAAACGTCCAACCTGTGTGGAGTGCCGATAAATCCACCTAGCAGGCCACTCCGCGACCACATCGTCACCACTCACATCACTACTCACATCACCAACATAACTAACCATCTTCAGCCCTGTAGAGCAACCGTTGAAGGAAAACCTTCAATAACCTTCATCTTTCACTTGCGTTACCTTCTTGCCAGTAGGCAATACCGAAGAAGAGGATACTCAAATTCCATCCCGCGAACCTTCAAAGCTCCTCCCTAAATAACCACCCCTTTCATCCTGCCCTTCCGTCTCTTACACTCAAGATGGAGAACATAGCCCGAGGAAAAGAAACGAAGATCAGCCCCTCCAGGTATGGAAACCCTCCCTCTATGTGACTGCAGTTGCTGATGTCTGAAATCACAAGCCCTCACTCAGCTGTGGAGGTCCCGACGCCACGGGTCTTGATGTTCCCTCCCGCCGTAAACTACGGCGAAATCACCTTCGGCATCGAGCTCGAGATGGTTACCAGCGTGTGCTACCCCGAGAAAGGTAGTTTTTGCGGCGACCGTATCCGTATCTCCGTCATGGACGCCCTCAATTGCGTAAACGAGATCGTAGCAGGGCTTACAGCTTCTTGCCATGAAAGCGGCGGCGATGACGAGGGCTACTACGACAACAGTGGATACTCTGACGATGAGGACGACAACAAGGACCCAAATTATGGAATATGGAATGTGTCTTTCGACGGTTCCGTCTACGAGGAGTCTGCCGAAATCCACCGACGATATCCCCAGCTTCCAAACCTCTCGACGACCCGAGAGGAGGAGACCAAGCTGTTGTTCGACCAGACACGCCGGATGTTCGTCGAGTACGATGGCATCGAGGTCATTTCTCGAGTATTCAAGTTGGCAGAGACCAAGATCTGGACAGAACATATTGGCAAAGTCCTACACGCTCTCCGCCGGGGCCCCATGGTCAATGGAACTCCCGAGTCGTCTGGATACCACGTACACGTCGGGCTGGGAGACGGCAGATTTACGTTCGAGGCGATCAAGAAGATCGCCGTTACCGTCACTCTAGCGGAATCTCTTATCGACAAATTCCACGCCCCGCACAGGCGGAACGAGCAATTGCAGATCCGAACCCTCATCGGGAGGGCGGAGTTCCAGGGACTCTCACGGGAAGCGATATTTGACAAGATCATGGGTGCGGCCGATTACCACGAGTTCATGGCGATCATCTCCAGCGACACGCTAATCAGCCCAGGCGGCGCTAGTATCTCGATGTACGGCAGGGCCTATAAGGTCAACTTCACCAACCTCGACCTCGGCGATAAGAAGGGAACGATTGAATTCCGACAGCACGAAGGGACCCTCGACCCAACGTCTATCGCAATGTGGATCCGGTTCACGGGTCTGTTGGTCTTTCACGCTGTCAACTTGACTATTGAGAGCCTGAAGAATATTCTTGTTCCATATTCGTCAATGTCAGGGATTATGCACCTAAAACCCTTCATAGAAGCATTCATTCGCGATCCTTTGGTAGCGGTGTACTACCTTGCGAAGATAGGCATTAGGCCGGTGCAGCGAGATGTTTCACTGCCGGCGTCAGAATCGAAGACCTGATGGGGGTTGCATGTGGAGTTTGAATTTCGGTGTCTGTTGAATTGGGTGAATGTGGAGTTTGCAGCTGGGCGTCTGTTGTATGACTAGTAATGTGTTTTTGTTTGCTTTCTGTCGCCACTTCGTCTATAATTTGATTTCCGATATCCATTTGCTGTTTACCTACTTCTTCTACGAAATCTATTACGTTGAAGCCCCTGATGGATCGGCCGTTGGTCATTCTGTTCTGCTCCGAGGAACTTGGTGAAATCCCGATGTCGAGATCGACTCCTAGGTGAGGTCAGACTCCAGCTCGGCAACGCTTCTGGTGTTCGCAGTATTTTCAAGCATTTCCAGTTTTTTTTGTTTGATCATACTCGCATGTAGCCTATCTGGACTATGGCGGCGCACTTTTTCCAGGTTTCCTGTCCGCTGTCCGCGCGAGGCGGCACATTGCAAGCTCCCCTTTGCCCTCCTCAGGCTTGTCCCAAGAATGTATGATGTGCACCAAGGAAATCACAAAGGAAAAGAGTCTGACCAAAAGGAAGAGCAGAGGAAATCGTGTCCCGCCCCCTAATCCTCATCTGCGGATGCCATGAAAGAGGGGCGTGGGTAGAAACAGCGGTAGCTCCTCCCCGGCACCCAATTCCCCCGCGGCACCCAGCTCCTCCGTCTCCGCTCCTCTTTTCTTCCCGCTCCCTACGCTCCCGTTCCGACACATCGCTCCCCGCGTCTTCCTCAGCCGGGACCAGTCTTCCCACATCCGTGGTGGAGAGGAAGTCTAGTACTGCCCGTCTGCATCTCCTATCGGCAAGGAGGCCCTGGACCGTGAACCGGCTCTTCACCCTTTCTCCTTCCACACCTCTGTCCACAGAATCTTCTGCTGGGCTTTCCACTCAGGGCACACCTTGAAGAGGTGATCCCGAAATTTCCAGTCTGTGGCTGTGTTTACTTTAGCCTTACGAACTCGTCTCCACTTGTGGTTACTCTTGTCTTCATTTCTCTCTACTGTAATGCATTTCAGAGATTATAGTAAAGTAGACTTATCCGCATAAATTTCACTTTACCCGACATTAACTACGAATCGCAGTCAATGAGTGCTGCTTCGTGTCTTGTGTGTAGTGTGGTGAGTTTGGAGCTAACGTACTGTAGGGGTTACCCGGCTACTACCCATTAACCGGACACCCCGTCGGCGTCGCACCCCACCACGCAAATTCACGATACCTCAACAACCACATACCAGATCGCCATAAAAGTTCGCGCG
>Ga0307516_10000269_pt1 | contig 66734 bp, 49 predicted proteins | sample 19_EM_MG_FD_203310 | JGI IMG/M metagenome (GOLD analysis project Ga0307516, IMG submission 203310) | Populus trichocarpa ectomycorrhiza microbial communities from riparian zone in the Pacific Northwest, United States - 19_EM | ecosystem: Host-associated > Plants > Roots > Unclassified | place... | reverse complement strand
TCGCGGATCGGATGGCCCGGCCACAGGCAGGGCGCCGGCGGCACCAGGCCATAGCGGGCGTATTCGAAGCCGATCGCGTCGCCCGGGTCCACGTCGCTTTTTCCAATGAACTCGGGCGCCTGCGCGTGAACCGGTGCCTTCGCGACGGTGCCGGCCGCGACACGCGCTGTGGCGATGTCGGCGCGCTTGCCCTTGGGAGCGAAGTTGAAGGTGGCCTGGTTCATGGTGTCGTCCTCGGTTTGATCTGACAGTGAAGCCAGTTTGGCGATCCACAAGCTCATACGATGAGCCTGGTACGGCAAAATGCAGGCCCATGGACAGGACAGAACGTTTCTACCGGATCGAATTGCTGATCAAGCGGCAGGCCGGCGTCAGCTTCGAGCAGCTGCTTTCCGAGCTCGAGGTGTCGCCCGCGACGCTCAAGCGCGACCTGCAATACCTGCGCGATCGCATGGACGCGCCCATCGTCTACGCCCGGGACGAGAACGTGTACCGCTTCGCCGACGGCGCCGCCGTGGCGGCCAACGGCGGGCCGTCGCCACGCGCGGGGTCGGGCAAGACGCATGAGCTTCCAGGCGTCTGGTTCAGCGAAAAGGAACTTCACGCGCTCTTGACGATGCATCAACTGATCGCCGGCCTCGACGACGGCGGCGTGCTGGGGCGCCACCTGCAGCCGTTGCTGGACAAGCTGCACGGCATGCTGGGCGCCAGCGGCGAGGAGGCGCAGTCGCTGATGCGCCGCGTGCGCATCGTCAACCCGGCCAAGCGCGCGGTCACGAGCCGCTGGTTCGAGGAGGCCGTCAGCGCCGTGCTGAGCCGCCGGCGCCTGCTGATCAGCTACTACACGCGCAGCAAGCGCAGCGAATCCGAGCGCGTGCTGTCGCCGCAGCGCCTGCTGCACTACCGCAACACCTGGTACCTCGACGCGTGGTGCCACGCGAGCGAGGGCCTGCGCCGCTTCGCGCTCGACGCGGTGCGCTCGGCCAAGGTGCTCGACGAGCCGGCACGCGAACTGCCGATGTCCGATGTGGAAGCGGCACTCGACCAGGGCTACGGCATCTTCGGCGGCGCGCGCTTGCGCTGGGCGACGCTGCATTTCAGCGCCGAGGCGGCGCAGTGGGTGGCGCAGGAGGAGTGGCACCCGCAGCAGCAGTTGAAGCCCCAGGCCGACGGCTCGCTGCGCATGCGCATCCCGTATTCGGAGCACACCGAGCTGGTGATGGACGTGCTGCGCCACGGGCCCAACGTGCAGGTGATGTCGCCGCCGGAACTCGTCGACCAGATCCGGGATCAACTGGAGCAGACGCTCAAGTCGTACGCCGACAAGGCAAGCTCAGCATGAACAAGGCCTTCACCAAGGAACCGGAAGGCGACGAGGACGACGACGGCCCGTCGCTGCCCGCATTGCCCGTGGGCGGGAAGAACTACATCACGCCGGCGGGCCACGACCGCCTGCGCGCCGAGCTGCTGGGCCTGATCGACGACGAGCGGCCGAAGATCGTCGAGATCGTGCACTGGGCCGCGTCCAACGGCGACCGCAGCGAGAACGGCGACTACATTTATGGCAAGAAGCGGCTGCGCGAGATCGATCGCCGCATCCGCTTCCTGATCAAGCGGCTGGACATCGCCGTCGTTGCCGACCCGTCGGCGCACCATGGCAGCGACCAGGTCTTCTTCGGCGCGACGGTCACCTACGCGAACGACGCCGGCGACGAGCGCACCGTCACGATCAAGGGCATCGACGAGGTCGATTCGCTACAGGGTGAGGTCAGCTGGGTGTCGCCGATCGCGCGTACGCTGCTGAAGTCGCGCGAGGGCGACACGCTGCAGCTGGTGACGCCGGTGGGTGTCGAGACGATCGAGGTGGTGTCCGTCAGCTACCCGGCGCCGGCCGCGCAATGAATGAACGTTCTGGAACGAATCGAATGAAGGCTTTTTCCTTGAGCGCGCTCGCGCTCGCGGGGGCGCTGCTCGCGCCCGTCACGCACGCCGCGCCCGCGAGCGCTCCCGCGGTAGAAAGCGCTCGCGAAGCGGCGAACACGAAGGCGATCCCCGTGTATGGCGTCCAGGTCGTGCACGCGACCCCGCACGACATCAACGCCTTCACCGAGGGGCTGTTCTTCCTCAACGGCTACTTCTACGAGAGCACCGGCCTCGACGGTCATTCGTCGGTGCGCAAGGTCAAGGTCGAGACGGGCCAGGTCGTGCAGCGCGCGACGCTCCCGCCCGAGATGTTCGGCGAGGGCATCGCCCCGTGGAAGGATCACCTGATCGGCCTCACGTGGAAGTCGCAGACGGGCTACGTGCTGGACCTGGGCAGCTTCGACACACGCGGCCAGTTCGGCTATCCGGGCGAAGGCTGGGGCCTCACGCACGACGACACCGCGCTGGTGATGAGCGACGGCACCGCCGACATCCGCTTCCTCAACCCGCAGACGCTGATCGAGACGCACCGCATCCACGTCACCGCGCAGGGCAAGCCGGTCGACCAGTTGAACGAGCTCGAGTGGGTGGAGGGCGAGATCTACGCCAACATCTGGCAGACCGACCGCATCGCGCGCATCGATCCGCAGACCGGCAACGTGGTCGGCTGGATCGACTGCAAGGGCCTGTTGCCGAAGAAGGACTTCATCCCGCAGCACACCGACGTGCTCAACGGCATCGCCTACGATCCGGCCACGAAGCGGCTGTGGGTCACCGGCAAGTTCTGGCCGAAGGTGTTCGAGATCCGCCTGGTCAAGCGCTGACCCCCCGTCAGTTCCCGTGGTGCCGCCGCTGGCGATACCGATTCCCCCGTTCGTCGCGGGCTCCGGGCTTTCCGCCTTGCGGTCGCCCGTCGGCTCGACGACAGTCCGTCATCCTTTTTTCAGAAGTCGCCGCATCGTGTCCTCGACCGCCTCAACCCTCGACAAACCGTACTCGCGCGACGACACCGCGTTCTTCGGCCATCCGGCCGGGCTTGGCTGGCTCGCGTTCTGCGAGCTGTGGGAGCGCTTCTCCTACTACGGCATGCAGGTGCTGCTGGGCCTGTACCTCACCAAATACCTGTTCCTGCCGGAGCACATCGGCCAGGTGGTCGGCATCGACGTGGTGCGCGGCATCGTCGAGCATTTCATGGGGCCGCGCACGCCGCTGCAACTGGGCGCGTTCATCGCCGGGCTCTACGCGGGCATCGTCTACCTGACGCCGCTGTTCGGCGGCCTGCTGGCGGACCGTCTGCTCGGGCGCACCCGCACCGTGGTCCTGGGCGCGCTGCTGATGGCCTTCGGCCACTTCCTGATGGCCTTCGAGGCCAGCTTCCTGTTCGCCATCCTGTGCCTGCTGCTGGGCGTGGGCTGCTTCAAGGGCAACATCGCCGCGCAGGTGGGCGCGCTGTACCGGCCCGGCGACAAGCGCAACGCGAGCGCCTTCCAGATCTTCCTGCTGTCGGTGCAGATCGCCGTGATCGCCGCGCCGCTGGTGTGCGGCACGCTGGGCGAGAAAGTCGGCTTCGACTGGGGCTTTGGCGCCGCCGGCGTGGGCATGCTGATCGGCCTCGCCGTGTACCTCGCCGGCCGCAAATGGCTGCCGCCCGAGCCGGTGCGTGGCGGCAAGGACGCGGTGGTGCACCAACCGCCGATGACGCGCACCGAGTGGGGCCGCATGGCGCTGCTGGTGTGCCTGCTGCCTGTGCTGATGCTGTCCATCGTCGGCAATCAGCAGTTCAACATCGGCTTCACGCTGTGGTCGGACAAGCACATGGACCTGCTGCTGTTCGGCTGGCAGGTGCCCGTCACGTGGCTGCAGGCGGTCGACGCCTTCGTCAGCACCGGCACCATGCTGCTGGCGCTGGCCTTCTGGCGCTGGTGGGCCAAGAGTCATCGCGAGCCCGACGAGCTGATGAAGATGGCGATCGGCTCGCTGATCTCCGCAGGCGGCCCGGGACTGATGGCGATCGCCGGCGGCATCGTCGACTCGACGCACGGCAAGGTCGGCGCCGGCTGGACGCTGGCCTACACCATCGTCAACGACATCGGCTTCGCCAACGTGCTGGCCGTGGGCCTGGCGCTGTACTCGCGCGTCGCGCCGCGCCAGATCGTCGGCCTGGTGATCGGCATCTACTACCTGCACCTGTTCGTCGCCAACACCTTCGTGGGTTGGCTGGCCGGCTACATGGACTCGATGCTGCAGCGCGACTTCTGGGCGCTGCATGCGCTGCTGGTCGCGATCGCCGGCCTGTTGCTGATCGGTGCGCGTGCCGCGTTCGGCCAGTTGCTGTCGCCCGAGGCGATGGACGCCGAGCGCGTGCAAGAGGGCACGCTCGCGCCCGCGCACTGACGCGCGTCCCGCGCGCGGGCGCGGGAGCGGGGCTTGCCGTCTCCGGACAAAGCACAACGTCCGGGAGTTCCGCCATGCCCACCCCGCCGCGCACCATGCACGCCGTCCTGATCCGCAGGTTCGGCGGCCCTGAAGTTGTCGAGTTCGCCGAGCTTCCCGTGCCCGAGGCGCGCGCGGGCGAATTGCTGGTCAAGGTCGAGGCCGCCAGCCTCAACCCGGTCGACTACAAGATCCGCGGCGGCAAGTACCCGCTCGTCAAGGACGACAAGCTGCCATTCGTGCTGGGCCGCGATTTCAGCGGCACGGTCGTGCAATCCGACGACGCAGCGCTGCCGGCGGGCACGCTGGTGCACGGCCTGCTGGGCATCGAGCACGGCAGCTTCGCGCAGTACACGGTCGCGCGCGCGGACGAGCTCGCGCGCGTTCCGGGCGCGATCGACCGGATCGTCGCCGCGGCCGTGCCGCTGGCCGGCCTCACGGCCTGGCAGGGGCTGTTCGACCATGGCCGCCTGCAGGCCGGGCAGCGCGTGTTGATCCATGCCGGCGCGGGTGGCGTGGGACACCTCGCCGTGCAGTTCGCCAAGGCACGCGGCGCGACCGTCGTCACCACGGTCTCCACCGACGACGTCGCGTTCGCGCGCAGCCTCGGCGCGGACGAGGTGATCGACCACACCCAGGAGCGCTTCGAGTCCAGGCTCTCCGGCATCGACCTCGTCTACGACCTGGTCGGCGGCGAGACGCAGGAGCGCTCGTGGGCGGTGCTGAGGAAGGGCGGCGCGCTGGTGTCGACCGTGCAGGAGCCGTCGCAGGAGAAGGCGAGCGCGATCGACGTGCGCGCAATGCGCTACACGGCGGCACCCAACGCCAGCCAGTTGCTCGAGATCGACGCGCTGATCCAGTCCGGCAAGGTGCGGCCGCACGTGGCGCGCACGTTTGCGTACGGCGACGCGATGGAGGCGTTGCGCAGCCTTGAGAAAGGGCATGGCGCGGGCAAGCGGGTGCTGGACATGGCCGGCGTGATCGCGACCCTGCCTGATCCGATCTACAAGCCCGGCGACTAGCGCGCAGTCAGCAAGCCAGGTCATTGCGCGCGAAGTCGCGGAATCCACCCCGTGAGACGGTGTCGTTCGCAGGTGGATCCTGCGACTGCGCGCAGGATGACCCTGTTTTGCGGGGCGAAGCTCCTTGGGCTAGCGCGTCGGCTTGTCGGTCTTGCCGCCCAGCAGTCCCTTGAAAAGACCGCCGACGCCTTCGACCACGTCCTTCACGCCCGTGCCCAGCGTGCCGCCGAGGCCGGCCGCGAGACGCAGCGTTAGGCTCTCGTCGAGCGAGAACTTCGGATCGTCGGTGCGGCCCTCCAGCGTGAATTTCAGGGCGATGCGGCCGTCGCGCTTCAACGCCGCCAGGACGGCGCGGCGGCCGACCCCGGCGAACGTCCCGCCCTCGGCGTCGCCGAACTCCAGGCCGGTGATCGTGAGCTCGCCGGGCGCGTGCACCGCGCGATTGGCGATGCTGGCATCGAGCGAGAGATCGAGCCGGCCGTGCTTGACGGTGCGCTCGCCCAGGCGCAACAGGTAGGGCTGCAGCGCGACCATGTCGACGCCCGTGAGGCGGATCGCGAGGTCCGCGTCGTGCGCGGGCGGCGTGACGCTGCCCTTGAGCGAGACCTGGCCGTCGCGCTCGACGCCCTTGAGCGCGCCTTGCAGGTCGAGCACGATCGGCCGTGCGAGCTTGGGCAGTGCAAGGTCGGCGACCGTGCCGTGCACCTGCTCGAAGCGCAGGCGCTGCGGTTTGCCGCCGGGCACGGTGGCGTCGTAGAGGTCGACGGCCATGCGCTCGAAGGCGATGTGCTCGAGCACCAGCGCCGTCGCCGTCTCGCCGGGCGCGAGGGCCTGCGATGCCTGCAGCGCGGCGGCCTTCGCGCGCGAGGTGTCGCGCAGGGCCGGCAGGATGGTCAGGTGGCCCGTCGTGCGCAGCATCACGAGGGTGCCGTCGCGCACGCGCACGTCCGCGATCGCCAGCGGCTCGCCGTGGCGATACGCCCACAGGCTGGCGGCGCTGATGTCGACCGCCACTTCCTGCGCGTCGAACTCCCGGTCGGCGGGCCACGCGCCGGGCTCGTCGCTGGCGGCGACATGCACGTCGCGCAGCGTCACGGTGGGGTAGTTCAGCGAGATCGAGCCCACCGTCGCGCGCGGGCCCAGGGCCTGCAGGATGCGGTGCTTCGCGTCGTGCGCGGCGAAGATCACCACGCCGAGCGCGACGGCCACGACGGCCGCGCCGGCGAGCAACAGCCGGCGTCGTTCGAGGACCCGGTTCAAGGCTTGACGCGCGCCGCGCGCAGCACCGACGAGGCGCGCTTCAACGTGCGCAGCACGTCGGCCAGGTGCAGCCGGTCGCGCACGCTCACGAGCAGGCGCAGTTCGGTTGTCTCGGCGGCGCGCTCGTCGCCCATGTCGATGTGCGTGATGTCGGCCTCGGCGGCGCTGACGGCCTGCGCCACCTGTGCCAGCGCGCCCTTGCTGTTCTGCACCAGCACGCTCACCGAGCTCTCGAACGGACGCGTCAGCACCTCGGCCCAGTCGACCTCCATCCAGCGTTCCCCATCGCGTTCGCGCAGGCGCCGGCCGATCGAGCAGTCCTTGGTGTGCACCGTCAGGCCCTCGCCGCCGAAGTAGCCGGCGACCTCGTCTCCGGGGATCGGGCGGCAGCAGGTGGCCAGTTGCACCGACGCGCCTTCGCTGCCGTCGATCTCCACCACGTTCTGCCCGACCTGCGCCTCGTTGTTCGCGAAGCGCCCCATCGTCAGCGCGATCGCGCCCGGACGCATGCCGCGCTCGCCCAGCAACTGGGCCAGGCGCTTGGCGACGATGGACGCGATCTTGCGGCCCAGGCCGATGTCCACCATCAGTTCCGCGCGGTTGCGGCTGCCGCTCCAGCGCGTCAGCGATTGCCACAGGGCCGCGTGTTCGTCGTCGTCGGCCGGCACCACCATGCCCTCGTTGCGCAGCGCCTGCGTCAGCAGCTTCTCGCCGAGGGTGATCGACTCCTCGTGCTCGAGGTTCTTCAGGAAGTGGCGGATCTTGGAGCGCGCGCGGCCGGTGCGCACGGAGTTCAGCCACGACGGGTTCGGACGCGCATTGGGCGAGGTGCTGACCTCCACCACGTCGCCGCTCTTCAACTCCGTGCGCAGCGCCACCGGCTCGCCGTTGACCTTCGCGGCCACGCAGTGGTCGCCGACGTCGGAGTGGATCGCGTACGCGAAGTCGATCGGCGTCGCGCCGCGCGGCAGCGCCAGGATCTTGCTCTTGGGCGTGAACACGTAGACCGCCTCGGGGAACAGGTCGATCTTGATGTGCTCCAGGAACTCGCTGGAGTCATGCGTGTCGCTCTGGATGTCGATCAGCGACTGCAGCCACATCGCGCCAAGGCGCTGTGCCTCGTCGGGGCGGTTGCCCGGCGTGCCGGCCTTGTACATCCAGTGCGCCGCGATGCCGGCCTCGGCCACGGCGTGCATCTCCTCGGTGCGGACCTGGAACTCGACGGCCGTGCCGAGCGGATTGACCAGCGTCGTGTGCAGCGACTGGTAGCCGTTGGCCTTCGGGATCGCGATGTAGTCCTTGAAGCGCCCGGGCACCGGCTTGTACATCTGGTGCAGCGTGCCCAGCGACTGGTAGCACTCGGTCAGCGAATGCACGACGATGCGGAAACCGAAGATGTCGTTGACCTGCGCGAAGCCGGCGTGCTTCTCGCGCATCTTGCGGTAGATCGAGAACACGGTCTTCTCGCGGCTGTACACGGTGACCTTGGTGCGGGCCTCGGCGAACGACTTCTCGACGTCACGCCGCATGCGATCGACGATGTCGCGTCGCGTGCCGCGCGCGCGTTCGAGCGCCTTGCCAACTGCCGCATACCGCCAGGGGTACATGAAGCGGAACGACAGGTCCTGCAGTTCCCGGTACATCTGGTTCAGGCCCAACCGGTGCGCGATGGGCGCGAAGATCTCGATCGTCTCGCGTGCGATGCGCGATCGCTTGGCCGGCGCCATTGCCTCCATCGTGCGCATGTTGTGCAGCCGGTCGCACAGCTTGATGAGGATCACGCGCACGTCGCGCGACATCGCCAGCAGCATCTTGCGGAACGACTCGGCCTGGCCGTCCTCCTTGGTGGAGAACTGCAGCTTGTCGAGCTTGGTCAGGCCGTCCACCAGGTCGGCCGTGGGCGCGCCGAACAGCTCGATCAGCTCGGGCTTGGTGACGCCGCAATCCTCGATCGTGTCGTGCATCAGCGCGGCCATCAGCGCCTGCGCGTCGAGCTTCCAGTCGGCCACCAGGCCGGTGACCGCGAGCGGGTGCGTGATGTAGGGAATGCCGCTGGCGCGCAATTGCCCCAGGTGCGCCTGGTCGGCGAACTTGTAGGCCTCGCGCACCTTCTTCAGGTCGGACTTGCTGAGGTAGGCGAGCTTCTCGGACAGCTCGGCGAAAGTGGTGACTTCGGCTTGCTGCGACGCGGCAACCGGAGCGCGCGCCAGGCCGTGCAGCTTGGCTGGCAGCAGGTCGGCGGCGAACGAACGAATACTCATGTGCTGAATTTAGCCTGTTATCAGCTCGGAGCCGCCCCGGTCGGGAAATTGAGGGTTTGCCCGATCGACTTGCTGCACTGCAGCAGAGAAATCGTCGGCACAAGACCCTCGACATACCGCGTTCGGGGGATGATTTGAAACCGCTTTCAAAAAATGACGGAAAAGCCGGTTTTCACGCCCCGATCGGGAGTCAAATGCGCTCGCTCCGGCCGCGGCAGGCATTTCGGCAGGGGCCCGAGCCCATGCGCTGCGCGGACGCCCGAACGTCTCGCCGGGGCGGCCGGGAACGGACCGGCCTGAGCACGACGCATGCGGACGCGTCACCCAGAAACGACAGGAGACAGCGATGATTCGACGTGTTGCGGGACTAGGCGTCCTGCTTGCATTTTCCCTCTGGGGCGCGCCTTCCGCGCAGGCCCAGACGGCCTCTGATTACGCCCAGGGCGTGACGGTCAGCGGCACCACCGCCACCATCTTCTTCAACCCGACTTCGACCACGACGACGTGGACCGACGTGCACTACGCGGTCAACGGCGGCGCGCTGCAGAACCTGCGGATGGCGCGCGACGCCGCCACTGGCAAGGAGACCCAACAGGTCTTGCAAGCGGTTTCAGTCGGTAACACGATCAGCTACAGCTTCACCTACAACAAGGGCGCGCCGGCCTACGACACGCCGACGACCTCGTACACGGTGCCCACCGCCGGCGGCGGCGGTGGAGCCGTCACGCCCGCGGCCGGCCAGGTGTGCTTCTTCACCGACATCAACTACGGCGGCACCTCGCTGTGCACCAGTGCCAGCAGCACCTGGGTGGGCAGCGCCTGGAACGACGTCATCTCGTCGGTGAAGGTCTCGGCCGGCACCCAGGTGGTGCTGTACGGCGACATCAACTACGCCGGCGGCACGCTGACGTTGACGGCCGATACGCCCAGCCTGGTGCCGCAAGGCTTCAACGACGCGGCCTCGTCGTACAAGATCTCGGCGGTCGCCACCGGCGGCACGTGGAACAAGCAGACGACGTTCAACATCGTCAACGGCACCCACAACGCCTACGACAACGCGCACGTGTTCTGGGCCATCATCGGCAAGGACTGGACGACCGGCAAGTTCGTCTACGTCAACACCGCCGGCCAGCTGATCCCGATGTCCGCCGCGGACAACGGCGCGCTGACCAAGAACGGCGTCACGTACACCAACTACTTCCACACCATCGCGCAGGCCGGCTCAGTCACCATTCCGCCGATCAATTCGGCGCGGCTGATGCTGAGCGTGGGCGGGCCGATGTTCATCCGCGTCAACCAGGACATCAACGGCAACATCGGCTACGCCGGCGCCAACATCGAGAACCCGGCCGACCCCAACATCGACGTCACGTTCGACTTCATGGAGATGGCGATCGTTCCCGAGACGGGCTTCTTCGGCAACACCACGCGCGTCGACCAGTTCGGCTTCCCGGTGACGCTGCGCCTGCAGGGCCTGGGCGGCTTCGACCAGACGGTGGGTGAAACGGCGACGCGCGCGTCGCTGTTCTCGGCCTGGGCCTCCGCCGTGCCGGCGCAGTTCCAGAGCCTGGCGCAGGCGCCGTACTCGCCGTACCGCATCATCGCCCCGGCGCATGCCACGTTCAACGCGGGCAAGGCGAACGCGAACTACCTGGACGCCTACATCCAGGGCCTGTGGACCAAGTACGCGTCGCAGACGCTCACCTTCACCGACCAGCAGGGCACGTTCACCGGCCACGTCGTCGGCGGCAAGTTCCAGTTCACGGACGGCCAGGGCACGTACACGATCCAGCGCGCGCCGACGACCGCCGAGGCGCTGCTCGGCTCGGGCGTCCTCAACGACGCCACCGGCCAGACGCCGGGCACCGCGGGCTACGACAAGCAACTGCAGATCCAGGCCCAGCTCTGCGCGGCGATCAATCGCCACATCGTCGAGGATCCGGCGCACTGGTACACGCCCAGCTTCTTCTACGCCACCCCGTCGAACTCGTACTCGAAGTTCTGGCACGACCACAGCCTCAACGGCCTGTCGTACGGCTTCGCCTACGACGACGTCGGCGGCTTCAGCTCGTCGCTGCACGCCGCGGCGCCGACGATCGCGACGGTCACCGTCGGCTGGTAATTCGCGAGAAGGGCTCCGCGGGTGACCGCGGAGTGTCGGGAGGCCGGAAGTGGCGCATGAACGAGTGCGTCTCTTCCGGCCGTTTTTTGAGCGTCGCAGGTTGTTGTTCTCGGCTTGCTCGCGCCAAGACGCAGAGACCAGGCCCACAAAAGCAAAAAGCCCGCATCTCGCGACACGGGCTTCAGGGAAGCGAAGCGTTCAGAAGAACGCAGCCAACCGGGCGATCAGGTCGGAACCTTGCGCAGCATTTCCTTGCCGATTTCGCCGGCAGCGATTTCGCGCAGGGCGGTGACGCCGTGCTTGTTCTTCGATTCGATCTTGGGCGTGTGGCCCTGGCTCAGCATGCGGGCGCGATAGGTCGCGGCGAGCACGAGCTGGAAGCGGTTGGGGATCTTTTCCAGGCAATCTTCAACGGTGATGCGGGCCATGTAGTAGTTCCTAGGCTGGAGAGAGAACAACGCGTTGAGGCGCTGGCGATGAAAATGGCAATTCCCGAGTGCCGGCCGAGAGGATCAGGCCAGGTTGAGCGCGGCGAAGACTTCGGGGTGGTTGTCGCGCTGGGCCGCGAAGCGCAGGGCTTCGGGCTGCTCGCAGACCACCGCGCGGAGTTCCGCCAGGGCTTTCTCGAGAGAACCGTTGATTATAACAAAGTCGAAGCGCTCGGCCTGGGCGACCTCGTGGCGCGCGTTGGCCAGGCGCTGGGCGATGACCTCGGGCAGGTCCTCGCCGCGGCCGCGCAGCCGCTGGGCCAGTTCGTCCCAGCTGGGCGGCAGGATGAACACGAGGAGGGCGGCTGGAAACAGCGTGCGGATCTGCAGCGCACCTTGCCAGTCGATCTCCAGCACGACGTCCTTGCCGGCAGCCAGCAGCGTCTCGACGCTCGCGCGCGAGGTGCCGTACCAGTTGCCGTGCACGTGCGCGTGCTCGAAGAACTGGCCCGCGTCGACCATCGCCTGGAAGGTGCCGACGTCGGTGAAGTGGTACTCGCAGCCGTCGCGCTCCTGCCCGCGCGGCGCGCGCGTGGTGTGCGACACCGAGACGGCCAGTTGGGGCTCGTGCTGCAGCAGCGCCTTCACGAGAGTCGATTTGCCGGCGCCGCTGGGGGCGGCGACGACGAAGAGCTTGCCGGGGAGTTCCATGAGCGAGGTGCGTCGGGTGCAGGGTCGGCGACCGCTCATGGCGGTCGCGACGGAGCCCTCGAGTATCGCCGCAATCCCTGCGCCGGAATCGTCCGGTAGCGGCAGGATTGCGCGCTTGTTCAGCTCGCGGTGCCGTCGAAGATCGTCAACAGCCCCGGACTGTGCAACACGCTGGCCGGCGTCACCGTCTCGCGCTGCCAGGGGATGCTGCCGAAGTACCAGACGCGCCAGAAGCCGAGGTCGGACCGGGGCGCGCTCTCGAGCAGCGCCTGGAAGGTCTCGACCTGGCCGACCTCGACGCCCGCGCCTTGCTGCAACACCTCGCGCACGTAGCGCGAGCAGAACTGGCGGTGCGAATGGGCATTGAAGCCGGTGTCGTAGAACACGTGCTCGCGCTGCGCCGCGGCGGCGACGATCGCCACCTGCTGCGCCTGGGTGAGCGGCTGCTGCAGGCGCATCACGGCCACCCGCCCGCCGGCCGAGCGCGCGACGAAGCGGCTCAGCGTGGTGCTGCCGGAGAACGGGAAGCGGCTCTCGCCGATCACCGGCTCCCTGCCCGAGACGTCCAGCACGATGCCGACGTGGTTGGTCCAGGTTCCGGTGGCTTCGGCCACCTTGCGGAACGGGTAGGCGCCGATGCGCGTGAACACGATGTCGCCGACCTGCAGCGACTTGCCCAGCTCGACGACGCTCTCCGCGGCCGGCGCCGCGGCGGGCATGTCGTCGGAGGCATGGGCGCGGGCCTGGGCGGAGGCGCCGTTGCTGGCGGCGGCGAGGGCGCCGGCGAACACTGTGGCGACGACGTCGCGTCGGGACGGGAATGCGGATGGGAACATGAGCACTTTCTTGAGGCCGGCCAGTGGCGGAAGGGCGCAGCATCGCCCAACTCGACAGCGCGCGGAACCGGCCCGGGCGGGGTCTCGGCTGGGAAGTCGCGGGGTATCTCCAGACGATACCGACGGGCGGTGTGAAGGATTCATTCGAGCGCTCCGCGATTCGTGCGGAGCGACGGCATGTGCGATCGCAGGCCGGCTGTAACGATGGCTTGCAATTTCACGGCCGTGTTGGCTTGAACGGGACGCGAGAATGGCCGAAGAGACGAGTGAGGCGGCGTTCCCGGACACCGCCATCGCCCTCGTTGTTGTATCGTCGCCATTGGTCTGAATGACACAGCTCACCCCCAGCCTCAGCATGCTCCCCTCCCGCATGGCTCCGAGCACGTCTTCCACGCCGCCCGTCGTCGGTGGCGTGCTGCGGCGCTTGCGCGCCTTCCTGACGCAGCCTATTCGCCTCGAACGCCGCGGCTACGACTGGCATTTCGTGTTCGGGCCGCCGAAGCGCAAGGCCGGCACGCGCCGCGCCAGCGAGACGCCCGCACACCGACGCGACGCGATGCCGTCGATGACCACTCGCGAGGTGGCCGAAGTCTGCGCTCACCTGCGTGCCATGCTTGGCGGCGAAGTCGGCCGCCATCCGCGCCTGCCATCGCTCGCGCTGCTCGAGCGCGCCCTGGTCAAGAACGGCGAACGCGGCATCGACGACGTCCCGGCCGCGGTGCTGCGCCACGCCGCGCAGGCGCTGGACGCGTTCGACCTCGATCGCTACGGCCCTGGCCTGGTGTTGCTGCGTCGGCGTGTCGAACAGGTGCTGCGCCGCCGCCACGGCGACCGTCATACCCACGCGGGGCATTCGCAGCCCGATCAACCCACGGAACGCCTGGCGGCCACGCTGGCCCCGGGCGCGCTGAAGGACTTCTCGGACAGCCTGACGGAGTTCATCGACATCGATCGGATGTTCCCCGGCTCGTCGTCCTGACGCGTTCGTCACGTCCATGAAAAAGGGCCGCATTCGCGGCCCTTCGGCTTTCCGGCGACGCGTCGCGCCGCCGGGGACCGACGCTTTACAGCGCGGCGTCCTTCAGCTTCTTCAGCGCGCGCGTCTTGATCTTCACGGACGCCGGCTTGGCGGCGAACATGCGCTCGACGCCGGTGAACGGGTCCTTGCCCATGCGCTTCTTCTTGGCCGGCACGTTGTGCACGACGACCTTCAGCAGGCCCGGCAGCGTGAATTCGCCGAGGCCCTTCTTGTTGACCGAGGCCAGGATGCTGGCTTCGAGCGCGGCGAGGACGGCCTTGACGGCCTTCAGCTCGACGGCCGCTTGCGTGGCGATGTGAGCGATCAGCGACGACTTGTTGAAAGCGGTCTTGATCGGCTTCAGCGGCGCCGGCGCGGCGACGGGCGCCTTTGCCTTGACGGTCTTGGCCGGGGCCTTGACGGCCTTGGCCGGAGCCTTCGTGGTCTTGGCCGGCGCAGCGGCCTTGACGGCCTTCTTGACGACGGGAGCGGGGGTCTTCTTTGCAGTTGCCATGAGTTCTCGGGTACCTTGATGTCGACGCCGCAGCGACTGCTGCGGCGGCGCAATTGTAGGCGGCGCGCGGCGGCATGCTGCATTTGCGCTGGAATCGGCACGTGAGGGCTGTCATCGGCGCCGGGCGAGAATGAGGCGCGCATCGCCCATCCGGGTGTGTCCGCCCGGCCGCGGATTGCGCACAATGTTCGCCGGGACGGCACGTGGCCTCCCGCATTTCGAGGAAGGGTTCCCCATCGCGACCGATCCCCTGATGACCGACGTTGAAGCCTTGCGCCGCTGGCGACTCATGCTGGGTCACTATGCGGCGCGGCCGTTGTCGCAGGGCACGTTCTCCGCGGGGGACTGGAAGCTCGACCAGGCGCTCGACTACCTGTACGGCCGCGAGTACGAAGGCCGCGGCCTCGCGCGCCCGGCCGGCGGCGCGGGTTCGCTCGATCCGACGCAGTTGCGCGCGGTCGACTGGCTGGCACGCACGCGCAAGCTGTTTCCGCAGGAGGTGTTCGAGCGCATGCAGACGCAGGCCATCGAGCGCTACCAGCTCACCGAGCTGCTCGAGGATCCGGCCGTGCTGCGCACGCTGGACGCGACGCCGGAGCTCGCCAAGGCCTTGCTGGGCATGCGCGGGCGGCTGTCGGCGCAGATGCGCGACGCCGTTCGCGAGGTGATCCGCAAGACGGTGGACGACATCACGAAGCGCCTGCGCAGCGAATTCGTCAACGCGCTGGTGGGCCGGCGCAATCGCCAGCGCCGCTCGCACGTCAAGAGTGCACAGAACTTCGACGCCCGCGCCACGATCGCCGCCAACCTGCGCCATTACAGCGTGGAGCGGCGCCAACTGGTGATCGAGCATCCGCGCTTCAACTCGCGCGTGAAGCGCAACCTGCCGTGGGACGTCGTGCTGTGCGTCGACCAGAGCGGTTCGATGATGGACTCGGTGATCTACAGCGCGGTGATCGCCGGCATCATGAGCTCGCTGCCCGCGGTGCGCGTGAAGCTGGTGGTGTTCGACACCAGCGTCGTCGATCTGACCCACCTGGCCCACGACCCGGTCGAGGTGCTGCTGACGGTGCAGCTGGGCGGAGGCACCGACATCGGCCGTGCCGTCGCCTACTGCCAGTCGCTCATCTCCAACCCCGCGCGGACGGTGTTCGCGTTGATCAGTGACTTCGAGGAAGGCGCCGCGCCGGGCCCGCTGCTGGCCGCGGTGCGCCGCATGGCGGAGTCGCGCGTGACCCTGCTGGGACTCGCCGCGCTCGACGAGTCGGCGGCGCCGGTCTACGACCGCCAGATGGCGCAGCGGCTGGCCAACCTGGGCATGCACGTGGCGGCGCTGACACCCGTGCACTTCGCGCAATGGCTCGCCGAGGTGATGAATTGAGCTGGATCGCCGCCTGGCGCGCCTATGACGACGACACGCTCGTCGCGCTCGCCAACGCCGGCCTGCTGCGGCGCGCCGCCAAGGATGTCGAGGCCGGCAAGGTCGCCCTGGCCGAGCACGACATCGAGGGCGGCTGGATCGCGGCCGACGGCCAGCGCGTGCGCGTCGACGCGCACGGTCCGCAGAAGGCCCGCTGCGACTGTCCCGCGCCGGGCCTGTGCAAGCACATCCTCGGCGCGGCGCTTTGGTTGCGCGAGCAGTCGGCGGCGCCCGCCGAGCCGGCCGCGGACGCGCCGCCTGCCGGCGCGGTCGATCCGCTTGCCGACTTGCTCGCGCTGGACGCCGCCGCGCTGTTCAAGGCCGCCGGCGCTGCCGCGGTGCGGCGCGCCGCGGCGATCGCGGTGGACGACGTCGAATGGCGCTCGCAGGGTGGCGCCGTGGTGCTGGCGCTGCCGGCGCTGGGCCAGTCCTGCCGCTGGGTCGGTGGTGCCGGGTTCGCCGGCATGATTTCGGACGTGCCCGCGGCCGAACGCAAGGCGGTGCACCTGAGCGCGGTGATGGCGCTGCGGCGCGCGCACGGCGTGGTCGACGCGTGGCCGGACGGCGCGACGCCGGTGCGCGCGCAGGTGGCCGATGCCGGCATCGAACGCCTGGGTGAACGCGAGCGCGGCTTCCTCGCGCAAGTGCAGGGCCTGCTGCACGAGCTGCTCTCGGGCGGCCTCGCGCACGTCAGCGAACTCACGTCGGCGCGGCTGCTCGCGCTCAACATGTCGGCACGCGGCGAAGGCCTGCCGCGGCTCGCCGCGCTGCTGCGCAACCTGGGCGGCACGGTGGACCTGCTGGCGCGCCGCGATCACCGCGCCGAAGAGCGCGATGCGCTCGCCGCGATGGCTCGCATCCAGGCGCTATGCGAGGCCCTGGCCGCGGCCGACGGCGAGCGCGTGCGCGCGCTCCGCGGCGCGCTCAAGCGCGATTTCGACGTGGCGACCGCGCTGACCCTGCTGCCGCTCGGCGCGCACTGGTGGCAGACGCGCGGCGGCGCGCGCGGCCTGACGGCGGCATTCTGGGACATCGACGGCGCGCGCGTGCTGCAGGCCACGCTGGCGCGGCCGGACGGCAGCGACGTCGGCTTCACGCGCGAGCTGGCGTGGTCGACCCACGCGCTATGGCCCGGCGCCGGCGCGGTGCGCGGGCTCGGCGCGTCGGCGTGGCGCCTCGAGCAGCCGCGCCTGTCCGAGGACGGCCGCCTCGCGCTCGGTGGCGCGACGCGCGCGACGGCGCAGGGCTCCTGGACGGCCGCCGATCCGCGGCTGGCCGGCGTCGGCTGCGCCGATTGGGGCGAGCTCGGCACGCAGCTGCGCGCCGCGACCGGCCTCGCCGGCGATCCGGTCGATGCCGTGCTGCTGCGGCCCGCCGACACGCGCGCGCCGGTGCTCGACGAGGCACGCCAGCAACTCGTGTGGCCCGTGGCCGACGCGGGCGGACGCTGGCTGACGCTGGCGGTCCCCGTCACGCCGGAGACGCGGCAGCGCATCGACAACATCGACGCGCTGTCGGCGCGCCGCGGCGACCTGCGCGCGATCCTCGTGCGCATCGAACGCACCGGCGCACTCGTGCAGTTCGTGCCGGTGGCCGCGTGGACGCGCGAGCCGGGCGACGTCCTGCGGGTGGTCTCGCTCGATTTCGAGACGCCGCCGCCGCGTTCCACCTCGCTCACCGGCCGCCTGCTGCGCCTGTTCGAGTCGCGCCGCGACCTGCCGCAGCCGGCGACGCCGGCCACGCTGGCGGAGCGCCTGACGGCGCCGGTGCTCGAGGTGCTCGAGACGCAGGCGGCCACCGGCCGCCTGGCGCTCACGCAGACGCAGGACGAACGCTTGCAGGACGCGCACCGGCGCGTGGCGTCCGTGGGCCTGGACATCCTCGCCCGCGCGCTGGCCGCGCATCGGCGCGAGCCGACGCCGCGAGCCGCGCTGCGCCTTTATCGCCTGTGCGAGCTGGTGGACGAGCTCGACGCGTTGCCGCAGGAACCGTGAAGAGGCGGCGCGAGGCGTGCTGCCAGAATCGAACGAAAGTACAAACGAGGAGGAATGCATGGGAGTTCTCGACAAGATCCTGGGCGCGTTGACGGGCGGTGTCGCCGCCGGCGCGGCCAGCGCCGCCGGCGTCACGCGCGAGCAGGCGAACTGGTTGGCGCAATGCCTGAAGCCGCTCGAGACGATCGCGGCGCCGTTGCCTGAGCTGGCCCTGGCCTACGTGCTGGAAGGCACGAACGAGGCGGTGCTGCTGACGCTGGAGCAGGCCGGCGCGAAGTCGCCGGAGATCGTGCTCGGCGGCCCCGGCCGCCTGCGCTGGAAGTTCTACCACTGGAACGACAAGGCCGTGCTGGCGCTGGGCGAGGCGAGCCTGGCGAACCGGGCGAAGTTCTACGCCAGCATCGCGCCGGTCAAGCCGCCGCTCGACGTGCTGGTCAGGCTGGGCAAGCTGCTTGCGGCGGCCGACGGCGGCCGCGGGCTCGAGCAACTGGGCGCGCCGGTGCCGGCGTGGCTGCAGATGATCGTCAACGATGCGCTGTGCTCGTCGTTCAACGAGCACAACGCGCCCAAGGATGCCAGCACGCGCCGTCCGGCCTGGAACATCGATCTCGTGGCGCAACTGCTGGAGCGCGATGGCCTCGATCCGCTGCTGGCGTTGCAGCTGACGTTCCAGCGAAAGGAGGCGGAGAGCTACGGTGGCGACCCCCTCGGCGCGCTGCTGGACGCCCCGCAGGTGGCCGCATTCATGCTCACCCATCGCGAAGCCGTGCCGGGGCTGCCGAAGCAGCTGTCGGCCGCCGGACGCATCAAGCTGGCGGCACGGATCGGTCGCGACAAGACGCTGGTCGCGGAGTTCCCGACGCAGCTTGTTGCGCTGGCCGCGGACGGCAGCAAGGGCGTGCGCACCGAGGCGGTGCCGCACCTGGACATGATCCCGATCGAGCGACGCCTGTCGTTGCTGTCGCACCTGCTGGCCAAAGGCGACAGCACGCAGCGCGCGCAGGCCGCCGACCTGATCGCGCGCCTGCCTGACGCGATCGGGCGCGACGCGCTCGACACCGCGCTGGCGATCGAGGACAGCAAGCCCGTGCAGCAGGCGATCCGTTCGGCGCTGACGCGCCTGGCTGCGGCCGACACGGCGGCGGGCGTGGAGCTGCCGCCGGCGCCGCCATGGGAGCCGTTCCCCGACGCACCGCTCGGCGACGAGACGCTTCAGATCCTGCTGGCCAACCGGCGCGAACTCCTCGAGGGCGCGCGCGTCGCCGCCCAGGAGGAGATCGCGGAGAACAACGCCGGCAAGCACAAGTACAAATGGCGCCAGACCAACTACGACCACAGCCGGCAGGTGACGGACGACGACATGCGCGCCGTGCTGAAGGTGCTCAACGGCACGGCCAGCGCCAAGGAGAAGGAACGCGCCCGCGTGCGCCACGTCGCCGTCTGCCTGACTCACGGCAACCGCGTGCAGGTCGGCCCGGGCTTCGGCCCCACGCATCTGCTGCGCTGGCTCAGCACCGTGGAGAATTCGCGCAGCTTCTGGTATGACGCGGGCTTCCACAAGTGGTTGGCCCGCCAGCCCGCCGGCAGCGTCGACCTGCGCGCGCTGGCCGACGTGCTGCAGCGCGCGGGGCTGCCCGTCGACGACGTCGCGCGGACTTCGCTCGCCAGCTACTGGCAGTCGCCCAGCGCCGCCGCGGTGCTGCCGCCCGAACGCATCTGGCCGTTCTTCGCGGAGCACCCACGCTACATCGACGAGGCGCTGGGCCTGGTGGCGTTGCCGCCGTCCGCAGATCGCTGGCGCTCGGAGCCCGAGATGGGCCAGACGCTTCTCACGCTCGCCACGTTCCCCGTGGTGCAGGCGCGCTGGCTGGCGCGCGTGATGGAGATCGCGCTTGGGGAGGCGAAGACGCATCGGCCGGCCGCGCAGAAGGTGCTCGCGGCGCTGCCCGACATCGGCATCCGCGTGATCGAATCGCTGTCGCATTCCAAGAGCGAGGTGCGCATCGAGGCGGCCAACTGGCTCGCCGAGCTGCAGTACAAGCCGGCGATCGCGGTGCTGGCCAAGGCGCTCGACAAGGAAAGCCGCGAGACGGTGCGCGCGGCCTTCCTCACCGCGCTGGAGGCGCTCGGCGACGACATCTCGCCGCGTCTCGCGCCGGCGATCCTGCTGGCCGAGGCGCGCAAGGGACTCAAGGCCAGGCCGCCGGCGGGCCTCGCCTGGTTCTCGTTCGCCGCGCTGCCGGCCTGCCGCTGGGTCGACGGCGAGGCGGTCGAGCCCGAGATCATCCAGTGGTGGACCGTGCTCGCCTGCAAGCTCAAGGAGCCGGGCGGCAACGCGCTGCTGGCGCGCTACCTGGGCCTGCTCGACATCGCCAGCCGCAAGGCGCTCGGCAGCGCGGTGCTGCGCCAATTCATCGCGTACGACACCGCGCACCCGTCGCTGGAGGTCGGCACCGCCCACGCGCAGTCCATCGCCCTGCAGCGCTGGCAGGGCAACCAGCAGCGCTGGCAGGGCGCGAAGGCGGAGCACAAGCAGTACTACGAGGCCGACTACAACAAGTCGCAGGACCAGGTCTTCGAGGAATGCCGGCGCGAGAAGATGGCCGAGTACCTGGGCAGCGCGATCGGCGAGAAGGGCGTGCTCGCGCTCGCGGCGCACGCGCCCGCGCACGAAGCCGTCACGCTGCTGCAGCAGTACATGCGCGACCACTACCCGCGGCGTTCGCAGATCGAGGCGATGCTCGAGGCCGTGGCCGGCGGCAACGACCCGGTCGTGATCCAGTTGCTGCTGGGCCTCTCGCGCCGCTATCGCACCGCCTCCGTGCAACAGAAGGCGCGCGACCTGGTGCAGCAGATCGCCGAGCGCAACGCGTGGACGCAGGAGCAACTGGCCGATCGCACCATCCCCACGGCGGGCCTCGACGACACCGGCACGCTGTCGCTGCCATACGGCGACCGCGTGTTCACTGTGGTGCTGGACGCGGCGATGAAGCCGGAGCTGCGCAACCCGGACGGCAAGGTCGTCAAGGCGCTGCCCGAGGCGCGCCAGACCGACGACGCTGCGCTGATCAAGGAGGCCAAGGCGCAGTTCTCGACGCACAGGAAGGAACTCAAGCAGGTGATCGACCTGCAGACGGCACGCCTGTTCGAGGCCATGTGCACCGGCCGCGTGTGGCCGCAGGCCGAGTGGCGCGAGTACCTGCACGCGCATCCGGTGGCGGGGCGGCTGATCCAACGGCTGGTGTGGCTCGAGGTGGACGCCGCCGGTGCCGTGCGGCGCAGCTTCCGGCCCACCGAGGACGGCAGCCTGCTCGACGTGCAGGACGACGAGGTCGACCTCGCGCCCGACAGCCTGCTGCGCCTGGGGCACGCATCGCTCGTCGACGCGGCGAGCGCCGCCGCGTGGGTCGGCCACTTCAAGGACTACAAGCTCGCGCCGCTGTTCGCGCAGATGAACCGGATGCCGCCCGCGGTCGCGTTCAAGGACGCGACGGGCAAGGACGTGACGACCATCGCCGATCGCCAGGGCTGGATCAGCGACACGTTCACGCTGCGCGGTACCTTCACGAAGCTGGGCTACCAGCGCTCGCAGGCGGAGGACGGCGGCTTCTTCTCGCAGTACACGAAGGAGTTCGCGAGCGCCGGTGTGCGGGTGGTGCTGGAGTTTTCGGGCAACACGCTGCCCGAGGAGAACGTGCCGGCGGCACTGAAGACGCTGGCGTTCGAGGACATGCGCGTCAAGACCTGGGGCGAGAACGCGCTGGCGCTGCGCAACGTGCCGCCCGTGCTGCTGGCCGAGGCGTACGCCGACTACCTTGCGGTGGCCCAGGCCTGCGCCGGGTTCGACGCCGACTGGGAAAAGAAGATGCCATGGTGAACACGATGAACGGAACCGCCACGATGAATGCCAGCGACCAGGCCGTCCGGCGGCCGTCCGAACAGCGCCACGCCGACGAACTCGCGCGCCTGGCCGCCGCGGACACGGACCCGCGGCCGCCCGGCTGGAAGCTGTCGCCGCACGCGGTGCGCCGCTTCATCCTGGGCGACGACAAGCTCCAGGTCACGCGCAAGTTCTACGGCGATGACCCGCTGGTGGATCGCGCCATCGTCACGCTGATGGGCCACCAGGGCCTGATGCTGGTGGGCGAGCCCGGCACGGCCAAGTCGTTGCTGTCGGAGCTGCTGGCCGCCGCGATCAGCGGCGACTCGGGCCTGACGGTGCAGGGCACCGCCGGCACGACCGAGGATCACCTGAAGTACAGCTGGAACTACGCGCTGCTGCTGGCCGAAGGGCCCAGCCAGCGCGCGCTGGTGCCGTCGCCCGTCTACCAGGCGATGGAATCGGGCCGCCTCGTGCGCTTCGAGGAGGTGACGCGCTGCCCGCCCGAGATCCAGGACGTACTGATCTCGCTGATGAGCGAGAAGCAGCTGATGGTGCCCGAGCTGGGCCGCGACGGCGGCGAGGGCGCGCGGCTGCATGCGCGGCGCGGCTTCAACATCATCGCCACGGCCAACCTGCGCGATCGCGGCGTGCACGAGATGTCGTCGGCGCTGAAGCGGCGCTTCAACTTCGAGACGGTGCGGCCGATCCGAGACCCGGCGTTCGAGGTCGAGCTCGTGATCAAGCAGCTGCAGCGCGAGCTCGCCGGCGACGAGGCGCCGGTCGAGGTGCCGCGCGACGTGGTGGCGCTGCTGGTCACGACGTTCCAGGAGCTGCGCTCGGGCCAGACGCAGGACGGCACCGCGATCAAGGGCCTGGACGCGGTGATGTCCACGGCCGAGGCCGTCAACGTCGCTTACGCCGCGGCGCTCCAGGCGCGCCACTTCAACGGCGGCCGCCTGACGGTGCGCGAGATCGCCGGCCAGCTCCAGGGCGTGATGCTCAAGGACGGCCAGGACGACGCGCGCCGCGTGCGCCACTACTTCGACACCGTGGTGCGCGAGCGCGGCAAGCGCGACGCGCTGTGGAAGGCCTTCCACGAGGCGGCCCGCGGCCTGTGGCAGTAGACACGGGCGCCAACCTGCCGGACGCGCTGGCGCAGGCGCGCTCGCGCCTGTTCGACGACGCGCTGGGCGTGCACTTCGCGCCGGTGCGCCACCACAGCCCGGCCTGCGCGCTGGCATTGCGCGAGATGCTGCGCGAACTGCGCCCGGCGGCCGTCCTCGTCGAAGGGCCGGACGACCTGGATCACCTGTTGCCGCTGCTCCAGCACGCCGACACGCGCGCGCCGGTGGCGCTGCTGTGCCAGGCCAGGCGCGCGGTCGCGCCCACGGACGACGAGGTGGACGCCGAGTCGGCGCCGGAGACCCGCTCCGCGTTCTACCCGTTCTGCGACTACAGCCCCGAATGGATCGCGGCCCGCGACGGTGCCGGCCTCGGTGCCCAGGTCGCCTTGATCGACCTCCCGTGGCGCCACAAGGCCTGGGACGCGGGCGCCTTCGACGACGATGGCGCGCGGCCGGCCGACGCCGTGCGCAGCCTGCTGGAGGAACGCCACTTCGCGCACAGCCGCTACCTTGGAGCGATGGCGGCGCGGCTGGGCTGCGTCGACCACCACGAGCTGTGGGATCGCCTGTTCGAGCTGCGCGGCCCCGACGCACGGCGCGACTGGCGCGCGTTCTTCGGCGACGTGTTCAGCTGGTGCGCCGCCGCGCGCCACGACTACGAGCCGCAGGTGCTCGAGGCCGAGGGCAGCCTCGCGCGCGAGCGCCACATGGCCGCGCACGTGAGGCGCTGGCGCGCGCGCGTGCAAGGCCCCATCGTGGTCGTCACCGGCGGCTTCCACACCTCGGAGCTGCTGGCCACCTGGCAGTCCGCCGACGCCGTGCCTGCGCCGGCGCGCAAGGACTCCGGCGACGACGGCGCCTGGCTGATCCGCTACAGCTTCGATCGCCTGGACGCGCTGAACGGCTACGCCTCGGGCATGCCGTCGCCCGGCTACTACCAGCGCGTGTGGGAGCGGCTCACGGACGCGGCGCCGCCGGGCGCGCCGGCCGACCCGTTCACGGCGGTGGCGCTGGACGCGTTGTCCGGCTTCGCGGCGTTCACGCGCGAGCAGGACCGGGGCGATGCGGCCTCCACTGCGCTGGTGCAGGCCGCGGCCTTGCAGGTGGTGCGGCTGGCGGCGTTGCGCGGCAACGTCGGGCCCGGGCGCCAGGATCTGCTGGACGCGATCCGCTCCTGCTTCGTCAAGAGCGCGATCGACGAGGGCACGCGCGGATTCACGGCCGACCTGCGGCGCTTCCTGAGCGGCGCGCGCATCGGCGACGTGCCGCCGTCGGCCGGCTCGCCGCCGCTGATCGAGGACGCGCGCCGCCGCGCCCGCGCGGCCGGCGTGCGGCTGGACGACAGCACGCCGCGCACGGCGCGGCTCGACCTCTACCGCAAGCCCTCGCACCGCGAGCGCAGCCGCTTCTTCCACGCGATGTCGTACCTGGACGCCGGCGTCGCCGCGTGGGTGTCGGGCCCGGACTTCATCGGCGGTTCGCGCCTGCACCTGCTCTTCGAGGAGTGGCGCGCCGCGTGGTCGCCACTGGTCGAGGCACGGCTGATCGAGATCGCGGCCGAGGGCGGCAGTGTCGAGGCCGTGTGCCTGGCCAAGCTGCAGCGCGAGGAGCGCGCGCTGGCCAGCGACGGACGCGGGCGCAGTGCGCGAGCCGCCGTGATGCTGTTGCAGCGCGCCTGCCTGATCGGCCTGCACCAGCGCCTGCCGCAACTGCTGGACATGCTGTCTGCCCACCTCGACGAGGATGCCAACCTGGCCTCGGTGGTCGATTGCGGGCACCGGCTGGTGACGCTGTGGCGGGCGCGCGAGCCGCTGGGCGTGCAGCAGCATCCGCAGGTGCGGGCGCTGCTGGAACGCGTGTGGCCGGCCGCGCTGTTCCTGCTGCCCGACATGGCGGCCTGCGACGCCGCCGGCGAGTCGCACGCCATCGCGCAGTTGCTGTCGCTGCGCGAGCTGGGTCACATGCTGGAGACCTCCGAGACCGGCGTTCCCGCCATCGACCTCGCGCCGCTGCACGACCAGCTCGCGCGCTTCGCCACGCGCGTCGAGGTCGCACCGGGTGTCTGCGGCGCATCGGCCGCGCTGCTGTTCCTGGACGGCCACTGGGGCGAGGCCGAGCTGGCCGAGGTGTTGTCGCAACGCTTCGGGCCCGGCGCGGAGTCGCGCGTGGCGGTGCGCTTCCTCAACGGCCTGATGGCGGCCGCGCCGGAGCTGCTGTTGCGCCTGCCGGCGCTGCTGGCCAGCTTCGACCAGCTCGTGCGCGGCTGGGACGCCGAGGCTTTCATCGCGCACCTGCCCGACCTGCGCCACATGTTCACGCAGCTGAAGCCGCAGGAGACGTCCGACCTGGCGGGCGAGGTTGCGCGGATGCACGACGCCTCGATCGACGAGGCACCGCTGGCCGCGATGAACTACGAGACGAGCGAGCAGGATCTGCTGGCCGGCCTGCGGCTCGAGCAGGCGCTCGCGGCCACGCTCGAGCGCGACGGCCTGGCGGCGTGGCGCGACGGCTGAACCGTCGCGTCACTCGGCGTCTGCACCTGAAGTCGCAAGCGATTGATTCACCGACGAGGCGCCGTCGACCTCGCACGATCAACTCTGCGGCATCTGCGACATGTCCATGAACACGATCTCCCAGACATGTCCGTCCGTGTCTTCGAAACTGCGGCTGTACATGAAACCGTGATCCTGCTGCGGATTCACGTCGGCCTTGCCACCGTTAGTGCCGGCCGCGTTCAAGATGGTGTCGACCGCCTGGCGGCCGTCCGCGCTCAGCGCGAGCATGACCTCGCTCGCGTGACGTGCGTCGGCGATCGGCTTCGTGGTGAATTGCGACCACTTCTCGTGCGTCAGGAGCATCACGAAAATCGTGTCCGACAGCACCATGCAGGCCGACGCGTGATCTGAAAATTGCGGATTGTTGACGGCTCCGATCGCCTCGTAGAACGCCTTGGCCTTCGAAAGGTCGCTCACTGGCAGATTGACGAAAAGTTGCTTGGTCATGTTGGGCTCACTGGAAAAGTATCGGGTGAAGGGAAAGCCGTGCCGTTCAGGGCCGGCACATCGGACGAGCATCGCTGGCTCGACTCACACGTCGCAGCAGACGGCTGCGAGGTAGCGATCGAAGGAAGCGTCGATGGACGACCTGGCGGCGCCCAGGATGTTGCGGCCCCAGCTGAAGCCGTAGGCGTCGTCGTAGTCGAACGGGGACAGGCGTTCGCGCATCGATCGCACGTCGGCCGGTCGCATGGGCACCAGGTTCGGGTAGCTGTACATGAAGCTCACGCTGCGCCGGTCCGACGCGACCTGCGGCGAGTCGCCAACGAAGAGCGCACCGCGACCGCGCGGGCCGCTCGCCCAGTGCAGTGCCGTGCTGCCGGGAAAGTGACCTCCGGTCCGAACCAGCGTCACGTCTTCGCCGAGGGAGAGGCTGTCGCCGTGCCAATGTTGCACGCACCGCGCGGGGCGCTGCACCCAGGCCTTGTCGGCAGCGTGCACCAGGACCGGCACGCCGCCCAGCGCATCGCTCCATTGCACCATCGAGGCGTAGAAGTGCGGGTGCGAGATCACGATGCGGTCGACCCCGCCCCGCTCCCGCAGGCGTGCGACGGCCTCATCCGTGACGAGGCTCAGGCACTCCCACAGAATGTTGCCCGCCCTCGTGTTCAGCAACAACGCGCGCTGCGGGATGCCGAACTCGCCGGCCATGGCCATCGCCAACAGGCCGGCGTCCTCGCCGATGCGCAAGGCGTGGCTCTCGATGAGCGTCTCATGAGTCGTCCAGCGCTGGCCATTCCAGCCCACGTACTGCCTGTCGTCCTCACACACGGGGCAGTGGGCTGGCGGTGTCGCGCTGGGGGCGAACTGGGTGCCGCAGGTCTCGCAGATGTAGCTGGTCATGGCGACCTACTTTAGGGACAATCTGGATTGGTCAAAGTGACAGTTCAGGGCAAATCGATGGAACCAGTTCTACCATTCGAATTGACGCTGTCGGGGGTCCGTGCAGGCGGCTTGACGAAGGCCCTGCATCGGCGATTGCGCGCCGCGATCATCGAGCGCCGACTGCCCGATCGCTTCGCGCTGCCCTCGACGCGCCGGTTGGCGGAGTTTCTGGGTGTCGGCCGCAACACGGTCATCAGCGCATACGACCTGCTCGTGTCGGAGGGGCATGCCCTTGCACGACCGGGCGCGCGCCTGGTCGTGATCGGGCCGTCCGACGCGCCGGCGCCAAAGGCGCTGCGCGAAGGAGCCGTACCGCCATCGCGAGAGACCGACCTGCGCATTGCCAGATCCTGGCGGCAACCCGCCGAAAAGCTCGCCCACGGGGTCCCGATCCCGTTGCGGTGCTTTCGGACCGGCGTGCCGGAGGATAGCCATTTCGACCACGACGTCTGGCGCCGCTTGACCGCGCGGGCCTTGCGCGACGGTGCGCGTTCGCCTTTCAACTACGGGCCTTCGGCAGGCCTGCCGGCTCTGCGTGAGGCGATCGCCGGCCACGTGGCCTTCGTGCGGGCGGTGGTCTGCGGCCCCGATGACCTGATCGTCACCTCGGGTGCGCAGCAGGCATTCGATCTGCTGGCAAGGCTGCTGGTCACGCCGGGTCGAACCCGTGTCGCCGTCGAGGATCCGGGCTTTCCTCCGACGCGCGCGGCTTTCAAGGCCGCTGGCGCCCTCCTGGTGCCCGTGCCGGTGGACGAGCAAGGCCTGCGCGTGGATCTTGTGCCGGGCGACGTGAAAGTCATCTGCGTGACGCCTTCACATCAATCGCCGACCGGCGCAGTGATGTCGGCTGCACGCCGGGCTGAACTGCTGACACGCGCCCGCACGCTCGGCGCAGTGGTGATCGAGGACGACTACGACGGAGAATTCCTGTTCGACGCCCACCCGCAAGATGCCCTCCAGACCCTCGACTGCGACGAGAGGGTCTTCTATGTCGGAACCTTCTCCAAGAGCCTGTTTCCGTCCCTGCGCAAGGGCTTCGTGGTGGCGCCGGCCTGGGCACGCGAGGCCCTGATCGACGTCAAGCGGTGTACCGATTCGCACAGCGACGGCCTCACGCAAGCAACGCTCGCGGCCTTCATCGCCGAGGGGCATCTGGCGCGCCACATCCGCCGAATGCGGCCGATCTACGCGCAGCGCCGGCAGACCCTGGTGCAGGGCGTGGAGCAGCGCCTGGGACAGTGGCTGCAGGTGCTGCCTGGCAATGCGGGCCTGCACTTGAGCACACGCATTCTCAAGGGCTCCTCTACCGCGGCCGTATTGCAGGCCGCGCTCGATCATTTGCCCGGCGCCCTGCCGCTTTCGGCCTACGCGGCTACCAAAGGTCGCATGCCCGGCCTGTGCATCGGCTACGGATGCGTGGAGGTCGATCAGATCGCCCGTGCGATCCGCGGGATGGGCCGAGCGCTGGGCGGCTAGCGAGATTTCAGGCGATCAAGTCAGGCATGTGCGGTTCATCCGCCTCGCAGTCGCAGTCGCAGTCGTTCGAGCGGCTGCGATCATGTCGTCCCCGGCAACGGACGGTCCCCCTGAGCGCCCGCGCCTTGATGTGGATACCCCATGTCAGACGGCGGGTTTCCTCCATTTTGCAACCCCATCCTGCCTCCGACCAGGGGTATCCGTGCGCCAACGCTGCGGTTCAATTCATTCACAGCTTGATACGCGATGGGGTACATGGCGGACACGAAACGTCAGACGGATGTCCGAAGTGACTCATCTGGTCATTTCATGAAGTGACAAATTTCGTCGCGCGACGGCACTTCCGGACCGTCGGAATCCAAAATAAGGAACCGGTTCCACTCGCAGGCATTCGACAGCTTTCATTTGGATACGAAGCGCTCTTCGCCTGCTCGTCTTTGGGCATGGGATTTGCGTTTCCTTAACAAACTGTGAATGGACGTCGTTGGGACGTCCGGGGACGAGGTCGAGAAGCCCGGCCCATGTGGACAAAAACCGGAGTGAGCATCATGGAACGTATTGGAAGAGCGGTGACTCGCCGCTGGAAGGCCCCGCTGTCCGTCCTGCTGGCGGCGGCGCTGCTGGCAGCCTGCGGTGGCGGCAAGTCGGACAGCGGCAGCAGCAGCGCAGGCAGCGGTGACGGATCGTCGTCGGGCTCCGGTTCGGGAACCGGAACGGGTACCAGTACTGGAACGGGCACCGGCACGGCCCCCGCGCCGGCTCCTGACGAGCCTGTACTTGAGCCCGTGGCCCCGCCGACGCCGGTGCCGCTCCCGACTTCTTCGGCAGACTCCGTGTCCTCGCTGCCGACCGCGCTGCAATTGCCTGCCGGCATTGACTTGAGCAGCCCAGGAGTCGCGGTCAAGCCGGTCGCCGCGACGTCTTCGTTGACTGCCAACCAGGGCAACACTGCGCCCAAGGCCATCGACGGCGACACGACCACGCGATGGGAAAGCGCGGCCGACGACAAAGCCTGGATCCAATTCGATTTCGGCGCCAAGACGAAGCTCGGCTACATGACGCTGTCCTGGGAAAACGCGTACGGCAAGGAGTACGCGCTTCAGGTCTCCGACGACGGTCAGGCCTGGTACCAGCTTCGCTACGTGGTGGGCGGCAAGGGCGGCACGGAGGAGTTCTTCAACCTCAACGCCAATGTCCGTTACGTGCGCCTGCAAGGCGTGGCTCGTGCCACGCAATATGGCTACTCGCTGTTTGAAGTCGCGTTCAAGTCTCCTGGCAGCGACAACTCCTTGCCCGCGCTGGCAACCTCGGCTGTTCCCTTTCCGGCGAACGGCAGCGGGCTCGCCGAGACACCCGCCTCGCAGGAGCCGCTGGAGACGGTGCAATTCTCGCTGCCCGATGGCACGCTGGTCACGCGCTTCGGCATGGTCGGCCGCTCCCGTCATGCGCGCGAGCGCGGCGAGGATTGGAACGAGATCGGCTTTGGCGTCAACGACACCGTGGACGCGGCGGGCAAGCCCCAGGACAAGGGCCCGGGCGCTCACCTGAACTTCGTGGCGAACTACTTCAAGAACCGTACCTGGGGCGTCGAGATCATCGACAACAGCAAGGTCGCGGGCGTGACCAAGCCGAAGCTCATCATGAACCAGTACTACCAGGAGGCGCAAAGAGGTGGCGGCCAGTCGTTCTTCCGCGGCTTCGACAACCCGAACGTGACCGGCTACGGCTGGATGTCTCCAGGCGACCTGCTGGACGACACCACCTATACCGCAGGCTTCAAGGACGTGACCGCCTGCGCTGTCGTACCCAAGCCGCCGCAAGGCGCGCTGCTCTCGCCCACTGGCGGCTACAGCGGCGTCATCGGCGCCAACGACGGCTGCAGTGTGGTGCTGGACAATTACCCCGGGCACTCGGACATCGCCGCCAACGCCAATGGCGTCATGGTTCCCAACGGCGTCAACGTACCCTCGCGCTCGCTCAAGGTCGGTGATGCTTTCGAGTTCACCGGCTCGTTCTTCTCCAGCCGCGCGTCGATGGATGCCGTGGGCGACAGCGGCGCCTTCCGCTACTACACCAACGAAGTGACCTACGTGGTCGGCTCCGGCCTGCGCCCCTGGTATGGCATCCAGCCGCGGTTGATGAACGCAGTGCTGCCGGCCGAGACCCTGCAGGGCGGCCTCGGTTCGGTGTCGTACGACTACGCCGACAACGCGACCTTCATGTTCCAGCAGCCGAGCCTCCAGATCGGCATGCAGAACATGCAGCGCTTCGTCGAAGGGCGCCGTTGGTTCCATACCAACATGTACACCGGTGACCACACCGAGGCGGGCAACGACCGGAACGCCGCGGCGGTCGGGTTGCAAGGTGCGCACTTCAACCAATCGTCATGCTTCGCCTGCCACATCAACAACGGGCGTGGCCTGGCGCCGACGACGGTCAACCAGCGGCTGGACACGATGGCGGTGCGCACTGCCACGACCGACGCCAATGGCAAACAGGTGCCGCACCCGACCTACGGCCTGACCGTTCAGATGAACGCGAGATCGCTCGCCACCGGTGCGGCGCAGGACTGGGGAACCAGCGTTCGCGTCGCAGGCTTCGACGTCAAGAGCGTGACGCTGGCCGATGGCACGGCGGTCGAGTTGCGCAAGCCCAAGGTCTCGTTCGATGGCCCGGCGCCAAGCGCGTATTCGCTGCGCAGTGCCCAGCCGGTCATCGGCATGGGCCTGCTCGAGGCGGTCACCGATGCCGACATCCTCTCGCGTGTTCGGACCACGGCTGACGCCGACGGCGTGAAGGGCGTGGCCAACTACGCCTACGACCCGGAGACCAAAGCCGTGCGCGTGGGCCGCTACGGATGGAAGGCGGCCAAGGTCAGCTTGCGCCATCAGGCCGCGGGGGCTGCACTGCTCGACATGTCGGTCACGTCGCCGGTCTATCCGAATCGTGACTGCCTGGCCGGGCCTGCCAATTGCACGGCGGCCAAGGTCGAGCCAGGGTTGACCGAAGACGCCCTGCGGTTGATCACCCGCTACCTCGGCCTGCTGGCCGTGCCGGCGCAGCGCAGCCTCGCGAGTGGCTTCCCGAAGGGCGTGACGCCGCTGTCCTATCTGGATGTCAATCCGACACAGGTGGCCGCGGGCGCCAAGCTCTTCGATAGCATGAAGTGCACGTCTTGCCACGTCAGCGAAATGAAGACCGGCAACGTCTCCGAACTCGCGGAGACGCGCAACCAGACGATCAAGCCCTACACCGACCTGTTGCTGCACGACATGGGCCCCGACCTGGCCGACAACCTCATCGAGGGCCAGGCAAGCGGCAACATGTGGCGCACCTCGGCGCTGTGGGGCATCGGCTACACCGAAAAGGTGGCCGGCAACACCAACACGGTGGGCTACCTGCACGACAGCCGCGCACGCACGCTGACCGAGGCCATCCTCTGGCACGGTGGCGAGGGGGCGACGAGCCAGCAGCGATTCGTGGCGCTGTCCAAGGCTGACCGAGACGCACTGTTGGCCTTCCTGAACTCCCTGTAACCCACTGGCCAACCGGCATGAAACCACATGATGTAGAGCAAGCGGCCCCGGCTGAGGGCGCCGGGGGCGTCGACAACGGCGATCGGCTCGATCCGGATCGGCGCCGATGGATCTTCGTTGTCGCCGCGAGCGCCGCCATGGCCGCTTGCGGAGGTGGCGGCAGCGACAGCAGCGCGCCCGCGCCGACAACCGGTGGCGGTGGATCGACGCCGCCTTCGCCCGCACCGGCACCTGCGCCGAGTCCTGCACCCAGCCCAGCCCCAAGCCCGACGCCGCCAGCGCCACCGGCTGCGGCGAAGAGCGCGAAGCGCGGCATCGCCTATGACCTCACGAGTGCGGCCGACTTCGCTGCCTTGGCACCCGGCGTGAGCTGGTGGTACGACTGGAGCGACAAGCCGCACGGCGGCACGGTGAGCGGACTGCGCGATCTCTACAGCATGGACTTCATCCCCATGCTTTGGAACCAGACCTTCGACGACGCGCAGATCACGCAGATGCTCCTGGCCAACCCGAAGATCCGCTACCTGCTGGCGCTCAACGAGCCGAACCTCAACGGCCAGGCAACTCGCACGCCGCAACAGGCCGCCGACCTTTGGCCGCGGATCGAAAAGATCGCCGCGGACACCGGCGTCAAGATCGTCGGGCCGCAGATCACTTGGGGCAATCTGACCGGCTACGCTGACCCCGTGGTCTGGATGGACGCGTTCTACGCGGCCTATCGTGCCGCCAACTCAGGGCGCGATCCGCAGATCGACTATCTTGGCTTCCACTGGTACGACTATGGGCTCGCCGGGCAACTCGACCGACTGGTGAAGTACGGCAAGTCGTTCTGGGTCACCGAGATGGCGAACTGGCACGTCGGTGATGGCAGCGCTGCGATCGACACCGCCGACAAGCAGATCGCGCAAATGACCGAGATGGTGGCCGTGTGCGAGTCGCGTGCAGACGTGTTCCGCTATGCATGGTTCACGGGACGCTGGGACAACGACACGCACTTCACCAGCCTTCTGGGTGCCAATGGCCAACTCACGGCCCTGGGGAGCCACTACCTGAGTCTGCCGACTTCGACGACGACGGCACTCGCGTGCAGTGACACGATCGCAGGCAACCACGGCCATGTGCTCACCATTGCCGCCGCCGACCTCGACTCGACCGTGGACAAGGTCTACGACATCCGCGGTACTGCCGGCCACACCCATTCGGTGACGCTGACGGTGGCGAACCTGCGGCTGATCAAGGCCGGCACCGCCGTGACGGTGACGTCTTCGAGCGAGCCCGGGCACAGCCACCAGGTTCAAGCCGCTTGTTCGTAGCGCGAAGGTTTCATGGTCAGGCGTTGCGGTTGGCGCCTGCACGCACCGGCCAACTGCGCCGGGGCAAGGTGATCGCCAAGCATCCGGCGCAGGTCATGGCGTTCGAGGAGGCGCTACGCCGCGGTCGGAAGATCCCCGACGTCTCGGCCGAGGCGGCCGAGACGTCGGGCGATCGCACCAAACCCCAGGACCCTTCGCCGGAGCCGTCGCGTCCGGCAGGTCCTTCGGGCTTTGCGCTGGGCGATCGCGTCAGCTTCGATGACGGCAACGCAACGAACTTGGCCAGCGCCTGGTCGATGTGCACCGGTTCGACTTGATCAATCACTTGCCGCAGGGTCCCGGATCGTCCGCGACCCCCCGGAACATCACTCGACGTTCTGCACCTGCTCGCGCATCTGCTCGATCAACACCTTCATCTCCACCGAGACGCCGGTCAGCTCGAGCGCCGCGGACTTCGAGCCGAGCGTGTTGGCCTCGCGGTGCAGTTCCTGGATCAGGAAATCCAGTCGCTTGCCCAGCTCGCCGCCGCCCTTGAGCAGGCGGGCGATCTCTTCCAGGTGGGCGCGCAGGCGCGACAACTCCTCGGCGACGTCGATGCGCAGCGCGAACGTGGCGGCCTCGTTCATCGCGCGTTCGCGCAGGGCCTCGGTGGGAACGCTGCCGGCCGACGAGGTGGCCTCGTGGCCGCCCGTGGCCTTCAGTGCCTCGGCCCAGCGTTCGAGGAAACGTTGCTGCTGGCGTTCGACGACGGCCGGCACCAGCGGTTCGGCCTGGGCCGCGAGCTCGCGCAGGCGCACGATGCGTTCCATCAGGATGCCCACCAGCTTGTCGCCTTCGCGGGCGCGGGCCTCCCGGAGGGCGGCGACGGCGCGCTTGCCGGCCTCCATCAGGGCCTCGTCGACGCGGCCGCCGGTCGCCACCGGCGCCGAACGGCACCAATGCAGGACTTCGTTCACGCTCAGCGGTTGCGCTTTCGTCATCCACGATGTCACGGTCCCTTCCAGGCGCGACAATCGGTTGAGCTGGTCCGAGGTGGGTTGGGGCCAGTCGTCGCCGCTGCTCTTGGCCGCGCTGACGCGCACGTCGACCTTGCCACGCCGGCATCCGGCCGTGATCAGGTCGCGCAGGGCCCCCTCGTGCTGACGCAATTCGTCGGGCATGCGGAACGAGATGTCGAGAAACCGGCTGTTCACCGATCGAAGTTCGACGGTCACGGCCGCGGAATCCGTGGCGGCGGAGCCCTCGGACGACGCTGCGGATGCCGCGGTCGCCGAGGCGTTACCGAAGCCGGTCATGCTGTAAACTGCCATGTCGCGAGTGCCAGGTTGCAAAAAGAGATTATGTCAAAGCCAAAACCCGCCCCGCTTCCTTCGGGGACTGTGGTCGGCGGCTATCAGATCGTCAAGAAGATCGCCGCAGGCGGTTTCGGCATCGTTTACCTGGCCGAAGATGAAACACGTCATCTCGTCGCGCTGAAGGAATATCTTCCCGCCTCGCTGGCCGATCGGTCGCCAGGTGAGTTGATTCCGCGCGTGAAGCCGGAAAAGCAGCCACTGTACCGCCTGGGGCTCAAGAGTTTCTTCGAAGAGGGCCGTTCGCTCGCGCAGATCTCGCATGCGAGCGTGGTCTCGGTGCTGAATTTCTTCCGCGAGAACGAAACCGTCTACATGGTGATGAATTATCTGCAGGGTGACACCATGCAGGATTTCATCGTCACCGCGCGCGACCTGAAGCGCGAAAAGGTATTGCGCGAATCCACCATTCGCTCGTTGTTCGACGAAATATTGCGCGGCCTGCGTATCGTCCACCAGCACAAGATGCTGCACCTGGACATCAAACCGGCCAATATCTTCATCACCAACGACAACCGCGCCGTGCTGCTCGATTTCGGCGCCGCGCGCGAAGTGCTGAGCAAGGAAGGCCAGTTCATCCGGCCGATGTACACGCCGGGTTTCGCGGCGCCCGAAATGTACCGTCGCGACGGCTCGCTGGGCCCGTGGACGGACATCTACGCGATCGGCGCCTGCCTCTACGCCTGCATGCAGGGCTACCCGCCCAACGACGCGCCGCAGCGCATCGACAAGGATCGGCTGCCGTTGTCGCTCTCGCGACTGCGCAACGTCTATTCGGACAACCTCATCGAGGTCATCGAGTGGTGCATGGCGCTCGATCCGCTGTCGCGGCCGCAGAGCGTTTTCGCGCTGCAAAAGGAACTGTCGCGCGAGATCGAACGTCGCTACACCACGCTCAGCTTCTCGGAGCGGTTGAAGCTGCAGATCGAGAACCTGAAGTCAGGAACACACCCATGAGCGTGCGCTCGGGGCTGGAGTAAAAAATGCGGTTTGGAACGTACCAGGTGAGCCGCAAGGGCGGCCGAGAGAAGAACGAAGACCGCATGGGCTATTGCTACACGCGCGACTCGGGCCTGTTCGCGCTTGCCGACGGCATGGGCGGCCATCCGGAAGGCGAAGTCGCGTCGCAGCTCGCGCTGCAGACGCTGGCGGCGTTCTTCCAGAAGGAGGCCAAGACCGACCTGAAGGATCCGCAACGATTCCTGCAGGACGCGATCCTCGCCGGCCACCACCAGTTGCTGCGCTACGCCACCGACCGCGGCCTGACCGACACGCCACGCACCACCATCGTGGCCTGCGTGCTGCAGGGCGGCAACATCTACTGGGCGCACTGCGGCGACTCGCGCCTGTACCTGGTACGCGGCGATCGCCTGATCGCCCGCACGCGCGACCACTCCTACTCCGAGCTGCGCGAGGCGCTGTCGCACGTGGTGCCGCTCGACGAGAAGGTCAATCGCAACGTCCTGTTCACGTGCCTGGGCAGCCCCGGCAAGCCGGTGATCGACAGCGCCGGCCCGATGGTGCTGCGCACCGGCGACCGCGTGCTGCTGTGCTCCGACGGCCTGTGGAGCAGCGTCGAGGACGCCGACATCGTCAAGATGATGTCCGACTACCCGATCCACGACTCGGTGCCCGAGATCGTGGAGCAGGCGCTGCGCAACGCCGGCGAGAAGAGCGACAACGTCACCGCGCTGGCCGTCGAATGGGAGGCCTCGGAGGACGAGGATCCGAACGGCAACGTGTCCACGCGCAACCTGGGCGAGGACGTGTTCGCGTCCACCATCCAGGCCAGCATGAGCGGCGACTCGTTCCTGCCGGACATCGACGACGACGAGATCGAGCGCTCGATCCGCGAGATCAATGAGGCCATTCAACGCTCGGGCCCCCGCAAGCCGTGAACGAGAACCCCCACGCTCGCTAGCGCTCGCTGCCCCCCCGAGGGGGTGCTCCGCGACGCGCCCGGCAGAGCCGGATCTCGTGCTCCCTTGAATTTCTCTTGGGACAATCGAGCGGCAGCGCCGGACAATGCAACACACAGACTCGGCGCAATGGCGCCGAGTCACATTTCAGAACAGGATTCCCATGACCTTTGCCCGCACCCAGAGCCGCGCCGTCAACGAGCTGCGCCCGGTCAAGCTGACGCGCAACTTCACCGTCCACGCCGAGGGCTCGGTGCTGGTGGAGTTCGGCGCCACGCGCGTGCTGTGCACGGCTTCCGTCGAAGACCGCGTGCCGTCGTTCCTCAAGGGCAAGGGCGAGGGCTGGGTCACGGCCGAATACGGCATGCTGCCCCGCGCCACGCACACCCGCTCGGATCGTGAAGCCGCGCGCGGCAAGCAGAGCGGCCGCACGCAGGAGATCCAGCGCCTGATCGGCCGCTCGCTGCGCGCCGTGTTCGACCTGAAGCTGTTGGGCGAACGCACGATCACGCTCGACTGCGACGTGCTGCAGGCCGACGGCGGCACGCGCACCGCGGCCATCACCGGGGCCTGCGTCGCGGCGCACGACGCCGTGGCCAAGCTGCTGGCCGCCGGCAAGATCGAGCGCACGCCGCTGCTGGGCTTCGTCGCCGCGATCTCGGTGGGCATCGTCGACGGCACGCCGCTGCTCGACCTCGAGTACATCGAGGACTCGGCCTGCGACACCGACATGAACGTCGTGATGACCGGCGCCGGCCACTTCATCGAGGTGCAGGGCACCGCCGAAGGCGCGGCGTTCTCGCGCGTCGAAATGAACCAGTTGCTGGACCTGGCCGACGGCGGCATCCGCACGCTGATCCGCGAACAGAAGGCCGCGCTGGGCCTCGCTTGATCTTTCGAAAGCGCGCATGAAGCTCGTCCTCGCCTCCAACAACGCGAAGAAGCTCGCCGAACTGCAGGCGCTGTTCGACGGCCTGGGCGTGGAGCTCGTGCGCCAGGGCGAGCTGGGCGTGACGGAGGCCGAGGAGCCGCACGTCACGTTCATCGAGAACGCGTTGGCGAAGGCGCGGCACGCGTCGGCGTCGACCGGGCTGCCGGCGATCGCCGATGACTCGGGCCTGTGCGTCGATGCGCTGGGCGGCATGCCGGGCGTGATCTCGGCGAACTACGCGACCGTCGTCGCGCGGGCTTTTCCAGCTACTGGCGAGACGCCCGAGCGCGAGACAGTTCGGGAGTCGCAGGACGAGGCCAACAACGCGCTGCTGCTCGAGAAGCTGCGCGACGTCGATGATCGGCGCGCCAACTTCGCTTGCACGCTGGTGGCCATCCGCTCGGCAGACGATCCGTCGCCGCTGGTGGCCGTGGGCCGCTGGAACGGCGAGATCCTGCGCGAGCGGGAAGGGCAGGGCGGCTTCGGCTACGACCCGCTGATGTTCATCCCCGCGTTCGGCGCGACGGTGGCGTCGCTCGCGAAGGAAGTGAAGAACGCGCACAGCCATCGCGCGATCGCGGCGGCGCAGATGCGCACGTTGATGCACCAGGCCTGGCACCTCTGAGCCCCGCCGGTATCGTTCGGCGATGAGCCCTTTTCCACCATGAGCCTCATCCGCATCCACCCCGTCAACGCCGCCGGCGGCGAATCCGGCGAAGGCGCGTCCGCGACCGGCGAGTCGCTCGCCGGCGCCCCGATCCGCGACCCGCAGTGGTACCACCGCCCCGGCACGCTGAGCCTGCCCGCGCCGCCGCCGCTGTCGGTGTACGTGCACCTGCCCTGGTGCCTGAAGAAGTGCCCGTACTGCGACTTCAATTCGCACGAATATTCGACGGCCGGGGCGACGCCCAAGGACTTGCCCGAGGCGCGCTACCTCGACGCCGTGCGCGCCGACCTCGAGCGCTCGCTGCCCATCGTCTGGGGCCGCACGATCCACACGATCTTCATCGGCGGCGGCACGCCGTCGCTGTTCTCGCCGGACGGCATCGCGCGCTTGCTGTCCGACCTGCGCATGCTGCTGCCGCTGGCCGCCGACTGCGAGATCACGATGGAGGCCAACCCCGGCACGTTCGAGAAGGAACGCTTCCGCGCGTTCGCGCAAGCCGGTGTCAACCGGCTGTCGATCGGCGTGCAGACCTTCAACGACGCCCACCTGCGGGCGCTCGGGCGCGTGCATGACGCCGCGCAGGCGCTCGCGGCCGCGGAAGAGGCGGCGCGCAGCTTCGAGACCTTCAACCTCGACCTGATGTACGCCCTGCCGGGCCAGACGCTGGCCGACCTCGACGCCGACCTCGACCAGGCCTTCGCGCTCGGCGCGCCGCACTTGTCGCTCTACCACCTGACGATGGAGCCCAACACCGTCTTCGCCAAGCGTCCGCCGGAGAACCTGCCCGACGACGACGCCGCGTACGACATGCTCGATCGCGTGACCGAGCGCACCGGCGGCGCCGGCTTCGAGCGCTACGAGGTCTCGGCCTACGCGAAGAGCGGCCATCGGTGCCGCCACAACGTCAACTACTGGCAGTTCGGCGACTACCTGGGGCTGGGCGCCGGCGCGCACGGCAAGCTGTCGTTCGCCCATCGCGTGATGCGCCAGGTACGCTGGCGCGAGCCGGGCATGTACATGGACAAGACCCTCGGCGGCCAGGGCGTGTCCAACGAGGCCGACGTGGTGCGCGCGGAGCTGCCGTTCGAGTTCATGCTCAACGCGCTGCGCCTGCGCGAGGGCTTCGCACTGTCGTTGTTCACCGAGCGCTGCGGGCTGCCGTTGTCGGCCATCGAGAAGGGGCTGCGCGAGGCCGAGACGCGCGGACTGATCGCGCGCACCGGGCTGCCCGGTGCCGAATGGGTGCAGCCCACGGTGCGCGGCTTCGACTTCCTCAACGACCTCCAGGAGCTGTTCCTGTAGTCGTGGACAAGCGCGCCAGCACCGCGGCGACGACGCGGTCGCAGTGTGCGCTGCCGAACTCGGGGAGGTGCGTTCAGCCAGGTCGCGCGCCCCCGATGCTTTTCGGCCGCGATCGAAGGCGGGCACGCTGCTTGCCGCAACGACCCAATGGCCGAGCAGGCATCGTGTCGGATGTCGCGCTCGCCTGCGCCCGGGCAAGCCCGCCGGAGTGCGGGCGCGCTCCACCCATGATCGCGCACGCCCGAAGTCCGACCCGGATCCCCGCCCATGCCCATGTTCAATTCCGCCGTCGATGCCGACCAGTTCAAACGCATCGCGCGTCGCAATGTCAGCCTGCCGCTGGTGGTCGGTCTCGCCAGCGCCGCGGCCTTCCTGGCGTTCTTCCTCTACTTCATGGCGGTGACGGGCTGGGTGGATCACACGCACCAGGTGATCGGCAAGCTCAACGAGTTCACCACGCTGCAGGCGGACATGGAGTCGGGCGAGCGCGGCTACGTCGTGACCGGCGACGAGTCGTTCCTGGCGCCTTACCAGATTGCGAAGTCGCAGCTCGGGGCCCAACTGGAAGACCTGATCCAGATGACGGCCGACAACCCGCTGCAGACCGACCGGCTCAAGCGCGTGCGCGGCCTGCAAGCGGCCTGGGAGGAGTACGCCCAGAAGATCGTCGAGCTGCGCCGGCAAGGCGGCGATGCCGCCAGCGTCGTGAAGTCGCAAGTGGGCAAGCAGTTGTCGGATCGTGTCCGCGCCGACGTGCTGGCGGCGCGTGGCAGCGAGCAGACCTTGCTCAAGGATCGCCTGGATACGCTGCAGATCGTCACGTGGCTCGGCATCGGCTCGTACATCCTGTTCATCATCATCGTCAGCGGCTACATCGCCTGGGCCGGCCGGCGCGACATCAAGCAACTGTCGGTCGACTTCGGCGGCGCGCTGAAGGCCCAGGCCGACGCCGCCAGCGTGCTGTCGGAGCAGGCCTGGGTGCGCGACGGCCAGGCCCAGCTTGCGGAGACCCTGATCGGCCAGCTGACGCTCACCACCGTGGGTCGCAGCGTCCTCTCGTTCGCCGGTCGCTACCTTGATCCGGTCGTTGCCGCGATGTACGTGCGCGATGACGCTGGCACGCTGCAGCGCGTGTCCACGCATGGCTTCGACGGCAGCGACGGCGACGCCCAGGTGGCCGCGGCGCGCGCAGGCCTCGTCGGCCAGGCGGTGCGCGACGGACGCCTGAACCACGTCATCAACCTGAAGGGCGGCTACTTCAAGGTGGGTTCGGGCGTCGGCGAGGCGGCGCCGGCCGAACTGGTCGTGGCTCCGATCAGCAACGACGGCGTGACCAACGGCGTCATCGAACTGGGCTTCATGCGTCCCGTGACCGAACGCGACCTCGAACTGTTGAAGGCGATCGCCGGCGCCGTCGGTGCCTCCGTCGACGCGGCGCTGTTCCGCAAGCGCCTGCAGGATTCCATCGAGGAGACGCAGCAGCTCAACGAGGAATTGCAGGTGCAGCAGGAGGAACTGCGCACCGCCAACGAGGAGCTGGGCGAACAGTCGCGCGTGCTCACCGAGTCGCAGCAGCACCTGGAGCACCAGCAGGCCGAGCTCGAGGCCACCAACACGCAGCTGTCCGAGCAGGCGAGCGTGCTCGATCGCAAGAACGAGGCGCTCAACGAGGCCCAGGTCACGCTGCAGGAGCATGCCGACGAACTGCAGCGCGCGAGCCGCTACAAGTCGGAGTTCCTCGCCAACATGTCGCACGAGCTGCGCACGCCGCTCAACAGCTCGCTGATCCTGGCCAAGCTGCTCAGCGAGAACAGGGAAGGCAACCTCACGGCCGAGCAGCTGAAGTTCGCGGAGACGATCTACGGCGCCGGCAACGACCTGCTGAACCTGATCAACGACATCCTCGACCTGTCCAAGGTGGAGGCCGGCCGCCTGGAGCTGCAGCCGCAGTTCATGTCGGTGCATCGCCTGGTGGATTCGCTGCAGCGCACCTTCACGCCGCTGGCCGGCGAGAGGAAGCTGGCGTTCGAGGTGCAGGTCGAGCCCGATGCGCCCACGTCCATGGTGAGCGACAACCAGCGCGTCGAGCAGATCCTGAAGAACCTGCTGTCCAACGCGATCAAGTTCACCGAGACCGGCAAGGTCACGCTCAGCGTGCACGCGCGGCCCGACGAGCGGGTCGCGTTCGCGGTCAAGGACTCGGGCATCGGCATCCCCGACGGCCAGCAGGACATCATCTTCGAGGCCTTCCGCCAGGCTGACGGCACCATCAATCGGCGCTACGGCGGCACGGGCCTGGGCCTGTCGATCTCGCGTGAGCTCGCGCAGCTGCTGGGTGGCACGATCTCGGTGGAAAGCGCCGCGGGGCGGGGCAGCACGTTCACGCTGACGTTGCCGGCCAAGTGGACCGACGTGCCCGAGTCGGCCGCCGCCGAGGAGTTCCCCGGGGGCACCAGCCTGAACGCCGATTCGGCGCGCCGGCCGCCGTCGTCGTTCCAGCCCGCCAGCACGCGCACGCCCGCGCAGGCGCCCGTGCCGCCCGCCCCCGCGCCCGCGATCGCTGCGCCGGCCAGTGCCGTGTTCGCCGACGACCGCCACCAGGCCACGCCCGAGACGGGCCGCGTGCTGCTGGTGGTGGAGGACGACGAAACCTTCGCCGGCGTGCTGTACAACCTCGCGCACGAGATGCGCTACCGCTGCCTCGTGGCGCAGACCGCCAGCGAGGCGCTGGAGCTGGCCACCACCTACCTGCCCAACGCGATCCTGCTGGACGTGCGCCTGCCCGACGGCTCGGGCCTGAGCGTGCTGCAGTTCCTGAAGGACGACCCGCGCACGCGCCACATCCCCGTCCACATCGTGGCCGGCGAGGACTACGCGGAGATCGCGCTGCACATGGGTGCGATCGGGTTCGCCGTGAAGCCCACGACGCGCGACGAGTTGAAGGAGATCTTCCAGCGCCTGGAGGACAAGGGCGCGAAGAAGGTCAAGCGGGTGCTGGTGGTCGAGGACGATGCCCGCCAACGTGACAGCGTGGTGCACCTGATCAAGGAAGACGACGTCGACATCGCCGCCGTCGCCACCGGCGCCGAGGCCCTGGACCTGCTCAAGGGCACGGTCTACGACTGCATGATCATCGACCTGAAGCTGCCCGACATGGACGGCAGCGACCTGCTGGAGCGCATGACGATGGAAGACATCTGCTCGTTCCCGCCGGTGATCGTCTACACCGGCCGCAACCTCACGCGCGAGGAGGAGACCCGGCTCAACAAGTACTCGCGCTCCATCATCATCAAGGGCGCACGCTCGCCGGAGCGCCTGCTCGACGAGGTGACGCTGTTCCTGCACACCGTCGAATCGCAGATGTCGGCCGAGCGCCGGACGATGCTGCGTACCGCGCGCAATCGCGAGAAGGTGTTCGAAGGGCGCAAGGTGCTGCTCGTGGACGACGACGTGCGCAACATCTTCGCCCTGGCCAGCGCGCTGGAGCAGAAGGGCCTGCAGGTGGAGATCGGCCGCAACGGCTTCGAGGCGTTGTCCAAGCTGGCCGAGGTGCCCGACATCGACCTCGTGCTGATGGACGTGATGATGCCGGGCATGGACGGCCTGGAGGCCACGCGCCGCATCCGCGCGAATCCGAAGTTCGCGCAGCTCCCGGTGATCGCCGTCACCGCCAAGGCGATGAAGGACGACCAGGAGCAGTGCCGCCGTGCCGGCGCCAACGACTACCTCGCCAAGCCGATCGACCTCGACCGCCTGTTCTCGCTGATGCGGGTGTGGATGCCCAGCATCGAACGGCTGTGAGTCGAATGGTGAAATACGCCGGCCTCGCCCTTGCCTGTGCAACGCATCCCGTTCCTTGATCGATCCCATGTCCCACGCCGCCGCCGACATTGAAATGCGCCTGTTGCTGGAGGCCGTCTACGCGAAGTACAGCCACGACTTCCGCGACTACTCCGGTGCGTCGGTGAAGCGCCGCGTGCAGCACGCGTTGCTTCAATTCGGCTGCGAGACGATCTCGCAGCTGCAGTCCAAGGTGCTGCATGACCCGGTCGTGTTCCAGCAATTGCTGGAGATCCTGACGATCCCGTTCACCGAGATGTTCCGCGATCCGACCTACTGGCTCGCGCTGCGCCAGCAGGTCGTGCCGCTGCTGCGCACCTACCCGTCGCTGAAGGTGTGGGTGGCCGGCTGCGCCACCGGCGAGGAGGTGTTCTCGCTGGCGATCCTGCTGGAGGAAGAGGGCCTGCTGGAACGCACGCTGATCTACGCCACCGACATCAACCCGGTGGTGCTCGAGAAGGCGCGCCAGGGCATCTTCCCGATCGCCGCGGTGCGCCAGCACACGGCCAACTACCAGGCCGCCGGCGGCAAGCGCGCGTTCTCCGACTACTACAGCGCGGCGTACAACTCGGCACGCTTCGACCCGAACCTGGTCCGCAATGTCACGTTCGCCGACCACAGCCTGGCCACCGATTCGGTGTTCTCCGAGACTCATTTCATCTCGTGCCGCAACGTGTTGATCTACTTCAACAAGGCACTGCAGAACCGTGCCTTCGGCCTGTTCCATGAATCGCTGTGCCACCGCGGCTTCCTGGGCCTGGGCAGCAAGGAGAGCCTCGACTTCTCCACCTTCGCCGACAAGTTCGAGCCCGTCGCCAAGCGCGACCGCGTCTTCCGGAAGGCCTAGGAAGCCGTGACCGTGACCGTGACCGCGCCCGATGCCATCGCCGCAGCCGTCGCCCGCCCGATCGAGGCGGTCGTCATCGGCGCGTCCGCCGGCGGCTTCGAGGCCTTGCTGGCGATCCTCCAGGGCCTGCCGGCGAACTATCCGATGCCGCTCGTCGCGGTGCTGCACCTGCCGGAACACCACGAAAGCCGGCTTGCCGAGCTGTTCGGCCGCCGCCTCCTGCTGCAGGTGCGCGAGGCGCGCGACAAGGAGTCGCTGGCGCCAGGCATCCTCTATTTCGCGCCGTCGGGGTACCACCTGTCGATCGAGAACGACCACAGCTTCTCGCTCAGTTGCGAGGAACGCGTTTCCTACGCGCGCCCGTCCATCGACGTGCTGTTCGCCTCGGCGGCCGATGCCTACGGGAAGTCCCTGGCGGGCATCCTCCTGACCGGTGCAAACTACGACGGTGCGGCCGGCCTGGCGGGCATGCAGGTTGCCGGTGCACTGACCATCGTCCAGGATCCGGCGTCTGCCGAAATCGCGACGATGCCCGAGGCCGCGATTCGCCGAATGAAGCCCGACCTGATCCTTCCACTCGCAGAGATCCACTCCGTGCTGCGCAAGCTCGGAGAACCGCAATGACGATAGACACTGGCATCAAGCTCCTGATCGTCGACGATCTTCCCGAGAACCTGTTGGCGCTGGAGGCGTCGATCCGCGACGACGGCTACAGCATCCACGAGGCGTCCTCCGGCGAGCAGGCGCTCGCGTTGCTGCTCGAACACGAGTTCGCGCTGGCGATTCTCGACGTGCAGATGCCCGGCATGAACGGCTTCGAGCTGGCCGAGCTGATCCGGGGCATGGCGCGCACCAAGCACCTGCCGATCGTTTTCGTCAGCGCCGCGGGCAAGGAGCTCGACTACGCGTTCAAGGGCTACGAGAACGGCGCGGTCGATTTCCTCTACAAGCCGCTCGACGCCTACGCCGTCAAGAGCAAGGTGCAGGTGTTCGTCGACCTGTATCGCCAACGCACCGAGCTGCGGCGGCAGCTCATCGCGCTGGAGGAATCGCGTCGGCGCCAGCAGGCGCTGGTCTCCGAGCTGCAGATCGCGCAGGTCGACCTGAAACGCGCGCTGCAGATGCGCGACGAGTTCATGTCGATGGTGGTGCACGAGCTGCGCACGCCGCTGAGCGTGCTCGCGATGGAGGTGCGCGTGCGCCAGCACCAGATCGCGGCGGAGAACGCCACGTTCTTCGCGCCCGAGAACCTGTCGAAGATGTTCGAGCGCGACCAGCGCCAGGTGCGCAGCCTCACGCGCCTGATCGACGACATGCTGGACGTCTCCCAGATCCAGCACGGCAAGCTGTCGATCCGGCGCGGCAAGTGCGATCTCACCGCAATGCTCAGCCGCGTGGTGGCCGAGGTGCAGGGCCAGCGCGGCGACGTGCCGATCACGCTGAAGACCGATGGCGTCGACCTGGTCGGCGACTGGGACGAGTTCCGCCTCGAGCAGGTGGTCGTGAACCTGCTGACGAACGCGCTGCGCTACGGCGGCGGCAAGCCGATCCGCGTGGAGCTGAGCCAGTTGCCCGGCGCCGCCACGATCCGCGTCAGCGACGAGGGCGTGGGCATCGCGCCCGAAGACCGGACGCGCGTCTTCGAGCAGTTCGTGCGCGTGGGCGACCGCTTGCGAACGCCGGGCCTCGGCCTGGGCCTGTACATCACCAAGCAGTTGGTGGAGGCGCACGGGGGCACGATCAGCGTGGAGAGCACGCTGGGCCAGGGGTCCACGTTCACCGTCGCATTGCCTTCGACCGCTACCGAAGCGCTGCCCGCCGCGACAGCGACCACGGCGAAGGCGGCCTGAGCCGTCAGGCGACCTTCGCCGGCTCCGCGGCGGGTTCGAGGACGGCGGCGTTGGCCGCCTCCATGGCCAGCTCCGGCTGGCCGACCGGCAGGGCCGGCAGCGCGTGGCGCGTGTCGGACAGCGTGCTGACCGCGAGTTGCAGCGCGGCCAGCATCGCATAGCGGCGGCGATACATCGCGCGGCGCTTGGTCGGCACTTCCTCGAGCGGGCGCAGCGCGGTACCCAGCGGCATCGTCCAGTTCCCATCGTCGTCGCGCGTGCCTTCATGCTCGGCCCAGAACGCGCGGTAGTCGAAACGCAGGCGCGAATCGCGCAGGTTCCAGCGACCCTTGACGTGGTTGCGGGGGTCGACGCCGCGCAGGCGGGTCACGCCCCATTGCGCCGCGAGCACGCGCAGGGTGTGGACCAGCAGGTGCGGCGGGCGCATGCCATGGGCGGCGTGCGTGGCGTCGCGGATGCGATCCAGGCCCTCGTCCTTCAGCGATGGCCCCTGGACGTTGCCCATCAACACCGTCTTCGCGTCGGTGCAGCCGAAGCCGATGCTGTACAGGCGCACGCCGTCGGCGCCGACCAGGCCGATCTGCCACAGGCCTTCATGAAAGCTCACGTCGTTGAGCGACAGCACCACGCGAGTGTGATCCGCCAGCTCCAGCAACGTGACGCCGTGCGTCAGCAGGCTGCGCTCGTTGGCGTCGTCGCCGACGGACGCGCAGACCGTGCGCAGGCTCGCCAGCGTCGTACGCAGGCGATCCGCGGCGCTCATGCGGCGGTCGATCAGGTGGTTCATCACCGGATAGAACGCGCGCGGCTGGACGCGGAACAGCGCCTGGGCCAGCGCGTGGCCATCGAGTTCGCGCAGCAGGCGACCGCGCACCTTCCACGTGAGCGCGAGGCGCCACAGGTACTTGATGCGACGCTCGAGATTCAGGTCGAACGCGTTCTCGAACATCGCACCCGCTCGGGGCCATGCCAGCGCGGCGCAATTCGGGGAGACGCCGGGAGCGTCGAGGGAGGTGAGGAGCATGGGGACCGTCGGCTGAGGAGCGGCAACCCGCTCATGAGCGTGCGAGTGTGGAAAGTTGAGCTATCGGATCCCTGTCACTTCAGCTTGCTCTCAGGAAATGTTGCTGACATGTATCCAAAAGGTGTCAATTACTGCACATCCTCCGCGGGCGTCATGCTGCCGACATGCACCCGACCCGGCCCAGGCGACAATCGCCCGCCATGCGACTGCTCCTGATCGAAGACGACATCCACATCGCGCGCGAGCTGATGCTGCGCTGGCGTGACAGCGAGCGCCTGGCGCAGCACGCGTCCACGCTGGCCGACGCCGACGCGGCGCTGGGGCAGGCCACGTTCGACATCGTCCTGCTGGACCTCGGCCTGCCCGATGGCGACGGCATGGAATGGCTGGTCGCCTACCGTGAGCGCGACCCCCAGGGCGCCGTGCTGGTGATGACGGCGCGCGACCGCGTGGCCGATCGCGTGAAAGGCCTTCGCCTAGGAGCGGACGACTACGTCGTCAAGCCGTTCGACCCCGAGGAGCTCGATGCCCGCATCGACGTGCTGGTGCGCCGCGCCAACATCACGCGAACGCGGGCGATCCGTTTCGGCCGGCTCGACCTGATCCAGGAGACCTCCGAGGTGCTGCTCGATGGCAAGCGCCTGGACATGTCGCCGCGCGAATACGAGCTGCTGTACATCCTGATGCGCGCCGCGCCGCGACTGGTGACCAAGCGGGCGCTGGTGGACGCCTTGTCCGAGCGCAACCTGGAGCTCAACGACGCCGCTGCGGAGCTCTATGTCTCGCGGCTGCGCAAGAAGCTCGAAGGCACGGGCACCGGCATCCGGACGCTGCGTGGCGTCGGCTACCAACTGGCCATCGCGGCGCCGGCGCCGACGCCGAGGCCCAGGGTGGAAGGCGCTGCGTGAGCGCAACGCGGTCGCCGGCGCGGCCGATCCTGTACCGGCAGCTGGCGCTGCGCCTGATGGTTCCGCTGGTGCTGATCGTTGCTGTCGTCGGCGCGATCGGCCTGCTCAGCGCCGGGGCCGAGACGGCCACGGTGTTCGACCGCTGGCTGCTCGATGCGGCCGTCTCGCTCGCCGACCAGGTGCGCAGCGACACCGGGGCCGGCGCCAACGCGGTGGACCTGCCCGAGGCCGCGCGCACGATGCTCGCCTACGACGAGATCGACCACACCTGGTTCAGCGTGGTGGATGGCGGCCGGGTGTTGATCGGCAGCGCCGGCATCCCCAGCAGCGGCGTCAACCCGGCCGTCTATGTCGACGGACGCGCCTTCGACGCGGTCTACGAAGGCGCGCGGGTGCGCGTGGCGGTGGTCAAGGCACCATGCGCCGGTTGCGAGCACGTGGTGGTGCAGGTGGCGGAGACGATGCTCAAGCGCGAGCGCTCCAATCGCGTCGTCGAATGGTTGCTGATTCCGCTGGGCCTGATGCTGGTGGTGACGTGCTCGGCGATCTGGTTCGCGGTGCGCCGCACGGTGCAGCCGCTGGAGGCGCTGGCGGAACAATGGAATCGCCAGTCCCACGCGTCGCTGCGCCCGATCCCCGAGGGCGACCTGCCGCACGAGCTGTCGCCGTTCGCCACCGCGCTGAACGACCTGTTGTCGCGCATCCGGGAGATCCTCGTGCGCGAACGCATGTTCGCCGCGGCCGCCGCGCACCAACTGCGCACGCCGCTCACCGCGCTGCGCCTGGGCATGGCCCGTGCACGCAACAGCCCCGACCTGGCGAGCGCGCGCGCGGTGCTCGACGAATTGATGCAGGTCACGCAACACACCGGTCGCCTGGTGCAGCAACTGATGCTGCTGGGTCGCCTCGATCCCGAAGGGCGCGGCGACATCGACCGCACGCCGGTCGACCTGCGCGACATCGCCCGCGACGTGTGCGGCCTGTTCGCCGAGGTGGCGCTGGAACAGCACGTCGACCTGGAGCTGCAGATGCCCGGCGCGCCGGTCATCGTGGTCGCGCAGTCGGACCTGCTGGTGGAAGCGCTGGCCAACCTGATCGACAACGCGCTGAAGTCCGCGGGTCGAAAAGGCCAGGTGCTGATTGGCGTCACGGCGTCGCCGCCCACCCTGCGGGTCTGCGACAACGGCCCGGGCATCAAGCCCTCCGAGCGCAAGCTGATCTTCGAGCGTTATGCGCGCGGAGCGCGCCCGCGCTGGGAAGGCACCGGCCTGGGCCTGGCCATCGTGCAAGACGTCGCGACCCTGCATGGCGCCACGGTGACGGCGACGGACGGCGAACTGGGCGGCGCGTGCTTCACGATCGAATTCGCACCGATCGAGCCGACCTGACCGGAGGATGCCGGCTGTGAGTGGCGGCCCGGCAGGGCATCAGGCGACGTCGAGGGCATCGAACCCCAACGTCGATGAGTTGGATGCCGTCTCGTCGAAGGTTCCATGAATGGACGCCATCATGGCGCTGTCCAGGGACAGTTCCATGTATCGATAGCTTGTTCGAATGGCCTGCCGGACGTGTGCGATCTCGCGCGCGCTGGGCGCATGGCCCAACAAGGTCGCGACGATGTCGAGCGCCTCCCAGGGATGCGTGTCGTCGTACTCGGCATGCACCTTGAGCCACCGCATCGCCGGGGTGCGTACCTCTTCAGGCAGCGATTTTGCGTAGGTGTCCTCGGAACACACCACGCAGGACCACTCGCCGGTGGCACCTTCGACGGCGTAGTTCGTCGCCGCCATGGCGACGGCAAGGTCAGCGCGATCGCATACGTACCAGCACCAGTGCGCCAAGGCCTGAAGCTCTTCCGTATCTTCACCCGCTCGAAGGTCGTTCACGCTCAGCCCCGCCACGCTGGCCCAGGTTGCCCAGTGTTCGGCATGCTTCTGCTCGACACGGATGTTCTGGATCAGGTAGCGGCGCGCCATGTCCGTGCCAACGCCATCCCCATAGCCGGCCTTCTTCAGGTTCATGGCCATGAACCTCGGAAATTGCTCGATCGTCGGCCAGATGCCGATCATGAAGCGCTGCATGGTCGGCAGCGGCAGCCTCGCATCTCGCATCAGCGAAAACAGTTCGTGTTCGACGACACGGCGCTTGTGCGGTGTCGTTTCATGAACGACGCGTTGCAGCCAGACCGGATAGCTGCCGATGCTTTTCAGATCGCCCGTGCGACGGAATGCGTTTGACATGGTTTCCCCGAGGTAGGAATGCGTGATCAGACGAAGGCTTCCTGGCTGTGCGTGTCGAGCACCGCCAGGAGTTCCTCGAAATTGATCGGCTTGGTGAGATAGCTTTCGAATCCGCTGGCCATCGCAGCGCGAATCTGTTCCGGCAACGCGTCGGCGGAAAGTGCGACCAGGCGGATGTCCCGGGTTGCCCGGTCGCGGTGCAGTGCCCGGGCGAGCTCGATTCCGGTCATGTCACCCAGATTCATGTCGACGAGCATCAGGTCGGGTGGGTCGGCCCGAGCGCTCTCGAGCGCCAGCACGCCGCTGGTTGCCACGCGAAGCGAAACGCCCTGGCGCAGGGTCACGAGCTGGCGGACCAGTTCCGCGTTGACCTCGTCGTCTTCCGCATACAGGACCCTGAGCGGACGGACGCCTCGTTCCTCCGAACGATCCGTGCGCGGCGACTCGGATTTGACGGCCGGTGCGCTGGCGATCCCGAGCTTCAGTCTCGCGCAGGTTCCCACGCCCACCGTGCTGGTGACTGTCAGCGTGCCGCCCATCATTTCGGCGAGTTGGCGGGACAGGACGAGTCCGATGCCGGTTCCTTCGACCGTCGATGCTTCAGCACCCAGTCGATTGAACGGCTGGAACAGGCAGGCAAGCTGTTCTGGTGGAATACCTCTGCCGGTGTCGGTGATCAGGATTTCGCACTCGTTGCCGACCCGCTTCCAGGTCAATGTGACGCGCCCGCCCGGCCGGTTGTATTTCACGGCGTTGCTGAGGAGGTTGACCAGCACCTGCAGCAGCCGCACGGGATCGGCGTCGACCCAGACGTCGCCGGGCAGCGCGGTCCGGGCGTCCGCGCGGCCCCCTGGGCTCGACACCGGCAGTTCAGCGGCCAGGAAGACCTCGATGCCGGCCTTGGTCACCAATGGCGACACCATCGTCGCCGCTTCCTCGATGACCCTGGGCAGTTGAACAGCCTCGGGCGAGACGGACATTTCGCCGGATTCGATTCGAGACAGGTCGAGGACATCGTTGACCAGGGCGAGGAGATGGGCGCCGGCGCTCTCGACGTGCCGCACGCGCTCGAGTTGTTCCATCGAGAGCGGCCTGGCGGTGTCCAGGCGCAGGAGCTTCGAGAAGCCGATCACGGCGTTCAACGGCGTGCGCAGTTCATGGCTCATGCGCGAAAGGAATTCGGTCTTCGCCTTGTTCGATGCCTCCAGAGCCTCGTGGGCCCTTCGCTCGGCGTCCGCCATGATGCGCACGGTGATGTCGCGGAAGACGATCGTCGTCAGTACCTCGCGCTCCATCTGCAGTCGCGACAGGGATGCCTCGATCGGAAAGGCCCGTCCATCCCGCTTTCGGCCGGTCAGTGCCTGAAGCGATCCCGCGCTCGACGCAACGAGCGGGGCCTCCGCAGTGGCAGGATCACGGGTGATCGCGAGCGACTCGATGAACCGATCGATCGGGCTGCCCAGTGCGTCGATGGCGCCGATGCCGAACATCGTCTCGGCGGCGCGATTGAACAGCACGATCTTGCGATCTTCGCCGATGGTGACCACGCCGTCGGTCACCGCATGGATCAGGCGCTGCATCCTCAGGTCGGCGGCGGCCTGCATGCGAATGCTGCCGCGCACGAAGGCCAGTCCGGAGATCGTGAGGAGCACGGCGATGCAGCTGTTGAGGCCCAGCAGGAGGCGTTGGGTCGTTCTCGAGGCTTCGCCGAGCTGGGACGAAAACTCGCTGGTGAGACGCGTCAGTCGTTCGTTGAGGATCGGAGACTGCAGGCGCATGGCCTCGACGGCGGGAGATTGAAGATCCCCGGCTTGAATCCGTTCGTGGGCGCGGGCCACCAGCTCACGCATCCCCTGGATCGTCCGATCGCCTTCCGTCCAGGTGGCGATCGGCTTGGCCATGAACGGGACTCGCTGGAACCAGCGAAACATTCGAATCAGTCCCTCGATGTCATCGGGATGGTTGCCGCCTTCGAGGAAGCCTTGCCGTGCGGCCGCGATGTCAGGCTCCTGCCGCTGCAATGCCTCCCTCGCGGCCCGGTCTCCAAGCGGTATCGCCAAAGCCGACATGAAGCGAGCGTAGTCGACCTCCCGGTGCTTGTCCGCGTAGTCGAGAAGATAGATCTGCGCGTCCTTGTGGGCCTTCGAGTAGAGACTCTCGCCGGCGACATAGGCTCGGGTGGTCGACAGCAATTGAATGCTGAGGGCGGCGACCGAAAGTTGCAGGATCGCCATGGCGACGAACACCGCGACGATCGGCCAGTACCGGGGGAGGCGGGGCATCGAACGGATCTTCCTTGCGCTCATCATGTGTGGGCGCATTGCATTTCACCCGCACGGCCCGGCAGCTTGCACGCAGGGCGCCTGGTGCCGGTTCATACATCGACAATGCCGGCCGCTTGGGCGACCGAGTCGAGCTTCTAGGAGGAGTGTGCCGATGCGCATCCATGTCCGGGAGGGGTACATCTCGCGTCAAGCCGTGGGGAATCCTCGACGGATCGGGCTTTTGCGCTCGCGGGGCGTCGAAATCCAGCCCGACAGGCACGCTGTGCGTGAAGCTGTGAACAATGTGCCGGGGCTGTTCAAGATCAGGCGTGGTGGCTTCATAGGCATGTCATGGAGCGTCAGCAGACTCTCGAATCTTCTGCATCCACCAGCGACGGCCAGTCCGCGCTCTTCTCGAATGATCGATCGCACACAACGACGGGCCGCCTGCGGCGGCCTGCTGCTGGCCTTGCCGCTCCTGATCTTGTCCGCCTGCGGCGGCAGCGACAGCGACGCTGAATCCGGCGCCTGGACGACAGGCGACCTTCACGTCCACACCGTGCAGTCCGACGACTCGCGCACCACGCAGACACTGGACTTCGTGCTCGGCAAGGCCTTCACCACGTATGCGCTGGACTGGATGGCCGTCAGCAACCACCTGCGCTCTTCGAAGTACGACAACAACGCGAACCTCTTGCCCGCGCCGGTTGCCTACGCCTACGGGATGGAGGCGTACGAGATGACGCGCATCCAGTCGCTTCAGGCCAGCGGTACCTACGACAAGAAGCTGATCTTCTCGGGCTTCGAGTGGGACACGCCGGCACACGACCATCTGGGCGTCGGCATCTTCGAAGGCGGGTCCAAGCTGACCACGTCGGCGAGTGCGGCCAAGGAGTTCCAGTACGTGTTCACGACCGGTGACGAGTCGCTGTTCAAGCCGGAAGACCTGGCGCGCTGGAAGGCGAAGTACAGCGTGCGCACCAACACCACGGCCGACGATGCGCTGAAGGGGATCGCCTGGTTGAAGGACAATTTTCCCGACACCAGTTACGCCTTCATCAACCACCCGTCGCGCAACCCGGGCAAGTACACGATCAGCGATTTCCGGCAGATGAACGACCTGGCGCCGAAGGTCGTGTTCGCGATCGAAGGCATGGTGGGCAATCAGATGGAGCCCAACCGCGGCGGCTATACCTCGGCCTACATCGATGCGAACAAGCCCAACCGTACCTACGGCGGCACCGACTATGTCGTCGCGCAGCTCGGCGGCCAGTGGGATGCATTGCTCGGCGAAGGCCGGCGCATCTGGAACGTCGCGGACTCCGACTCGCACTTCGAGATCGACGCTGCCGGCAACAGCAGCGGCTACTACCCAGGCGAGTACTCGAAGAACTACGTCTGGCAGGCTGGCGATGCCACCGGCGTCGCCGGACTGTTGACCAGCCTGCGCGCCGGGCGCAGCTTCGGCGTGTTCGGCGACCTGATCAATGCCCTCGACTTCAGCGTCGCGACCGGCGCCGACAAGGCGCGCATGGGCCAGGAACTCACGATCCCGGCGGGCCAGACCGTCAACATCACGATCCGCTTCAAGAGCCCGCCGGCCAACAACTACCAGCGGCCGGTCAACAGCGGCAACCTCGGCAACATGGTGCCGAAGGTGCATCACGTGGACCTGATCGTTGGCGACGTCGGTCCCAAGGCCTTGCCCGGCACGGCGGCGTACAGCGTCGCTTCGAATCCGTCGACGCGGGTCTTGAAGCGCTTCGGCAGCGCCGACATGAAGCTGGACGCCGACGGCTACTACGCCGTCACGACCACCGTCACCGCCAGCAAGAACCAGTACTTCCGGGTGCGCGGCACCAACCTCGCCGAAGACGTCGCCGGCCTGACCGCCGCCGGCGAGCCGCTGGCCGATGCGCCGGTCAACACGGCCGACAACGCAACGCGACACGACCAGATCAACGACCGCAACTACGGCAACCTGTGGTTCTATTCCAACCCGATCTTCCTGAGCGTGAAATAGGCCCGGCGGCACGATCGGATCGCGTCAATCCAGTGATCGAACCAGCCTCACCGGCAAGGGGCTGCGCTTGAGGACGTCGTCTCGCGCCTTGCCGGTCGTCAGGTCGACGGCCCACCCGTGCAGGAAGGCGATGTGATTGGCGTTCTCCTCCGTGACGTGCTGGCGGATGTTCTGGTATCGATATTGGTTGACCCGTCCCAGATCGGCGACAGCGGTACCCGACCAGTACGATGTCTGCGGTGCTGGCGGCAAGAGCGCGCGCGCGGAAGGCGGCCACCGCGCCATGTGCTGCATCTCGCCGACACGTGGCAGGCGCCAGGGCAGTCCGTCGCTCTTCGCCCGGGCGGCGGCTGCAGCCAACGCCGCTGCATGGCTCATGAAGCTGGCTTCGCCGGCGCAGGTGCTGCCATCCCATTGCATGCCTTCGACGCAGCGGGACCATGCCAGGCGCGCCTCCTCGTCGATGACACCGCCGCCATTGGCCGTCGGGTGCCGGGAGCGTGGATCGGGTTCGCCCGCCATCGCTGCGGGGCCTGGTAGCCACGCCAGCAACAGGGCCGTGACCACGCACGCGGCGCGGGGGGCGACCGGACTCGGCCGAGCACGTCTGCGCCCGAGTTGCGGATCAGTGTGGACGATGGCTTTCATGAGGCGTCGGCAGGGGGCGTGCCATGGCGGGGATCCCCAGTGTCGGGCCGCCGCGTCGACGACGCTTGATCTCGCGCAAGTGTTGCGGGATCCGATGCGCGGCCCGTGAGAAACTGCCCCCGCGGGCGCCGACCCGCAATTTCGCCGATGGTTGTCGAGTGGGGAGATCAAATGCAATATCGCGAACTCGGACGTACGGGGTGGAAGGTTTCCACGGTCAGCTTCGGAGCTTGGGCAATCGGGGGCTCGTGGGGCCAGACCGATGAGGCCGATGCCATGGCCACCCTGCACCGTGCGCTCGACCTGGGCGTCAACTTCTTCGACACCGCGGACGTCTACGGCGACGGCCGCAGCGAGCGACTGATCGCCCGGCTGCGCGCCGAGCGCACCGAGCCTTTCCACGTCGCGACCAAGGCGGGCCGACGGCTCTCGCCGCACGTCGCGGACGGCTACGGCCGGGCGAACCTGACCGCGTTCGTCGAGCGCAGCCTCGTCAACCTGAACGTCGAGGCGATAGACCTGTTGCAATTGCATTGCCCGCCTTCGCCCGTGTTCTACATGCCCGAGGTCTTCGGCGTCCTCGACGATCTGGTGAAGGCAGGCAAGCTCCGTCACTACGGCGTCAGCGTCGAAAAGGTCGAAGAGGCGCTGAAGGCGATCGAATATCCCGGCGTGCAGACGGTGCAGATTGTCTACAACCTCTTCCGCCAGCGCCCTGCGGAGTTGCTGTTTCGGCAGACGCTCGCGCGCCGCGTGGGCGTTCTCGCGCGCTTGCCGCTGTCGTCGGGCATGCTCTCAGGGCGCCTGGGGGCGGAAACCGCGTTCGCGGCGGACGACCATCGCAATTTCAATCGCGGGGGCGCGGCGTTCGACAAGGGTGAAACCTTTTCCGGGCTGGATTACGCCACCGGCCTTGCGGCCGTCGATGCGCTCCGGGCCTGGGTCCCGCCAACGCAGACCATGGCTCAGTTCGCGCTGCGCTGGATCCTGATGAATGACGCCGTCACGTGCGCGATCCCCGGCGGCCGGCGACCGGCACAGGTGGAAGAAAACATGCCCGCAGCCGACCTTCCGCCCTTGTCGGCCGACGCGATGGCAGCCGCCGCCGACATCTATGCGCGATTTGCGCGCGACCAGGTGCACCACCGCTGGTGAGAGGCGTGAGCGGTCGACGCGACTCGCTCCGACCCTCCGCACCGAACATGCAGTGATCCACCCGGGCAAGTCGAAGGCGCCTGCCTGACCAGCAGCGGTGATGTCGCTGTTCGGCCAGCGGCGGGCCGACCGCTTCCACGTCGCACCGTCTGTCCGCTCGATCTGCGCTTCGTCGCCTGGCGCTTGTCGATGCGCAGTCGTTCCCCGGAGAATGGTTCCACCAAAGGCGAGGCATGCCTGCAGGGGTCTCCAGCGTCGTCGCCGAGGCTGTGCCCAGATCCGATGCCGCAAGGACACGCACTTGAACAAGCTGCTACGCAACGATGATGGCCAGCTGCGCAACGGCTGGTCGATCCTCCTCTTCATTGCCATTTTCCTGGCTAGCCAGTGGGTGTATCACCCCGTATCCAAGGGCTTGCAACAGATCGGCGCCCGCAAGGAATGGCTGGCGCCGCTGCCCGTGGTCTTCGTGCTGCTGGTGACGTGGATCTGCATGCGCCTGCGCCGACAGGCGCTGTCCGGCGTTGGGCTGCGCCTGGATGCCACCTGGCTGCGTCAGGTTCTTTGCGGCATCACCTTCGGGGCCGTGGAGATGCTCGCCGTGGCGGCATTGATCTTTCTCGCTGGCGGGGTCCGCTTCGAGCTCGATCCGACGCGCGGATTCGCTGCCCTTGCCTATGGCATCTGGTTCTTCACGTGGGTCGCAGTGCTCGAGGAACTCCTGTTCCGGGGATTCGTATTCCAGCGCCTGGTGGACGGCCTCGGTGCGCCCACGGCGCTGCTGCTGATGGCTTCGCTGTTCACCATCGCCCATTGGGGCAATCCCGGCATGGAAGGCAGCAGCCTGGCCTTGGCGACCATCGACAACGGATTGGGCGCAATCCTCCTCGGCTTGGCCTATCTGCGCACCGGCAGCCTCGCCCTGCCGATCGGCATCCACTTCGGCTGGAACTGGGCTCAGGGCTCGTTGCTGGGCTTCGACGTGAGTGGGCTGACCCAGGCCGGATGGCTGCTCCCGCATCTCCTCGCCAAGCCGCAATGGCTCAGCGGTGGCACCTTCGGACCGGAGGCGAGCATCTTCTCCGTGCTTGTCGACGCGACGGCGGTTCTGTTGCTGTGGCGCTGGAAAGGCACGGCGCGCAATCCCCGCGCGGCGCAGTCGCCCTTCGCGGCGGCGGCCTGAGTGGCCGCGGGGTCCCTCGCTTCGGCCGCTCGGCGAAACCCCTCGACATCGTCCAGTCAACTGTCGATGCGGTGCCCCACCTCGACGTCGGCTGCAACGCCACCCTCCTGGCGGACGGGGAGCACGACTCGGAAGGTCGTTCCTACCCCTGATTCGCTCGCCACGTCAATGCGGCCGCCATGCTTGTGCACGATGCCGTACGACAGGGACAGGCCGAGTCCGGTACCTTTGCCGATGGCCTTGGTCGTGAAGAAGGGGTCGAATATCCGCTTCATGTTCTCCAGCGGAATGCCGCACCCGTTGTCTGCGATCTCCACGAAGACATGGTCCTTGTCCGCGCGCCCGGTGGTGACGACGATGCGTCCCGCGCCTTTCTGGAGAGCGTGCCCTGCATTCACCAGCAGGTTCATGAATACCTGGTTCAGTTGCGACGCCAGGCACTCGATCTCCGGAATGTCTCCATAGCAACGGGTGACCTCGGCGACGTACTTGATCTCGTTGCCGACGATGTTGAGCGTGCTGTCCAGCCCCTTGTGCAGATTTGCCCACTGCCATTCCTGCTCGCCGACATGCGAGAAGTCTTTCAGGTCCTGAACGATCTGCTTGACCCGCTGGGCGCCGTCACTCGACTCGTCCATCAGGCTCAGCACGTCCTCGCACAGGTAGACATAGTCGTGTTCCTGCTTCAATTGCCTCAGGCCTGAAGCCACGGCGGGCTCCAGCAAACGTTCCTGCTGCTCGAAGGCAGCGACGATGGCCAGCAGCGACTCCACATAGCGTCGCAACGTGCGCAGATTCGACGTGATGAATCCGATTGGATTGTTGATCTCGTGCGCCACACCTGCTGCCAGCTGGCCGATCGAGGCCATCTTCTCCGACTGCAGCAACTGGTTGTGCGCCTCCTCCAGGCGCTTGATCAAGGCCTGTTGCTCTTCCGTCTTGCGCTGCAGTTCGTCGCGAGCCTGCTGGCGCTCGTGCAGCTCTGCGCGCAGCTGTTCGTGGCGCTCATTGAGTTCGTGCGACATCATCTCGAGCGAGCGCTCGATCATCAGGCGTTCGGCATCGGCGTCGTCATAGGCCCGGCTGACCGTTTCCAGCAAGGCCTCCAGTCCGGGCGGCTGCACCTGCGCATCGCCGAACGCGCGGCGCAGCTGCCGCTGGAGTAGCTTGTGATACGCCACCCTCAGACCTCGGCAAACGTCGTGATCGTCATCGTCTGGTTGTGAAGTTCGCAACCACCGAGAGTGCCTTGCGGGCAGAGCTCGCCGTAGGAATAGAAGCCGGCAAGTACGGCGCTTCCCAGCACTTCGCGCACGCCTTCAATCTCTTCCTCGACACGCTGGCGCAAGACCAGCTTGCGGCCGACGCAGCTGATCAGAATGGCCAGTTCCGCCTCAGCCCCGCCGAGTTGGCTGGCGCTGGCAGTGGCCGCACCGGATGCGCCATCGACCAGTCGATCGAAATTGGCCTTCATCAGGCGCGCCATGGCGCCTTCCGGCATGTCTCCGCCGAAGGTCATGCTGCCAGTCGTTTCATCGATGCCCAGAACCGTGCGAACGAGCCCTTTGCCGTCGGGTTCGTTTTCGAGCAGCAGAGGAAACCGCAAACCGGTACCGGGCAGGCCGCAGGCGTGCTCTCCGAGATAGGATTTGTAGAGCTCCAATGCCGACTGTCCGTCGAGTTCGAACAGGACGTTGCCTTGTGCACGGGTGATCCGACGAGCCGGCCCGAAGGTGTCCCAGCCGCCCAGCGAGCCGTAGCCCACGCGCAATCTGTCGCCATAGAAGCCGATGCCGACGACCCGTCGGGTCTGCCCGACCGTGTTGCACGCGACGAGGGTCTCCGCGAAGCGGTCCGAGTCGGCCGCCAGCCCGCCGGTCGCGCACACCCCGTGCGGCAGGCGCTCGCGCAGTGCGCGAGCAAACACGGTTCCGTTGACGGCCAGTCCGTCGCACAGGACCAGGACATGGCGCAGTCCCGGGCGAACGAGCTTGTCCGCGACCTGGTTGGCGGCCTCTTGTCCGTCCGCACCCACCTGGATTGGAACCGCGATCCAGTCGATGGTGCTGTGCTCGAACTGCGTGGCGGTGACCACCAGCGAGTCGTCGTGTACCCGGGTTCCCAGGATCTCTCCTGCCGTCGAGCAGCCGATGATCGCCGCACTCGGGTACCCCGCATGCAATTGATCGAACAGCGCAGCCTGGCGAAGAGCGCTCGGAGAACCGAAACAGAGCACGAGTTGCGTAGCGGCGTCAACGCGGGTCAGATCGTCGTCCGACCAGCCGGCAGACGGGGTCCAGAGGTGTTGTCGCATCTTCATTCGTCGTCTCCATTCATGCATCGCTTGTTCGAACGTTCCGTCGAACGATGCCGTGTATGGCACGTCGCCCCTCGAAAGGCTCTTCGACGAGGACCGCCTGAACTTGAGCGTCCATCAAGGCGCTTCCCCGACGACGCCAGAAAACGTGAAGACGGTGGCGCGAATCGCAAGCGCCACGGGTGCTTGCGCGACAAGGCGCATGAGAACGATCCGCATTCGCCAGAACTCCGCTGGAGCGCTCTTCGCGCTGCATCGGGCCGGCGCCGTGAGCGATGACCGCGATCGCTAGCGATCAGGGGCGCCGCCAGTGCGTCCTTCCGTATCCAGCGCGCCCAATACGTCGGGATCGAACCGGGCACCCGCTTCGTGCAGCAATTTCGCGATGGCATCCGCGCGCGCCACCTTGATGTCGCCGCTGGCGTCGTATTCAAGGTCGTCGAGCGCATCGGCAACCGCGAGGATGCGGGCACCGAGCGGAATCGCCTCGGCAGCGAGGCCCGCCGGGAACCCCAGCCCATCGAATCGCTCGTGATGTGCCTCCACGATCTGCGCAACAAGCGTCATGTCGTCGAGCGCGCACAGCGCTTGCGCGCCGCGGGACGCATGCGCGCGGTAGAAGTCCGCGCCCGGCGCGTCCAGCTCCGACGAGCTTCGGCTCAACATGATGTCGGTGGCTCCCACCAGGCCGATGTCGTGCAGCAGGCCGGCCTTGAATATGTCCAGCACCATCGGTTCGGCCAGGCCCATGTGGCGAGCAAGTCGGCGCGCCATGTCGGCGACGCGCCGGCCATGGCCAGAAAGTCCGCCGCTGCGCAACTCGATCAGGTCGGCGAACGCCTTGATGGTCTTCAGATGGCTTCTCTGAAGACGCACGTTGGCGTCCTTCAATTCGACGGTTCTCGCTTCGACGCGGCGTTCGAGTTCGGTATTGGCGGCCTGCAACTGATCATTCTGCTGGCGCGTCAACAGGTCGAGCCGTTGCCGCTCCGCCTCCAGGCGATGCATCTCCAAGCCCTGCCGCACCGTCAGCATCAAATCGTGTTCATCCCACGGCTTGTGGACGTAGCGGAAAATGCGCCCACGGTTGATGGCCGCGATCGTCGCCGAGATGTCGGCGTGGCCTGTCAGCATGACGCGCACGACATGCGGCCAGCGCAGATGAACCTGCTCCAGAAATTGCGCGCCATCCATGCCTGGCATCCTCATGTCGGAGATCACGAGATCCACCGGCATCTGTTCGAGCATCGAGAGAGCCTGGGCCCCGCCTGCGGCGGTCAGCACGCACAGCCCATCGGCGCGAAGCATCCGCTTGAGCGCCGCGAGGATGTTCGGCTCGTCGTCGACGCACAGTACCGTGGCGAACGTCGCCCGTGAACCCGGCGGCGAGTCAAGGGCGATCGGAATGCCGGAAACGGAATCGATTGGAACGGGACCTGTCGAAGATTGGCTGAGCGTGTCGCTCATTGGCGAGTTCCTTGCGTGAATTGTGGGTCGCGTCGCAGCTCGGCAGTCGTTCCGGGGGCACACCTGCGCGGTGCGGCGCCGTGCCCTGGCGACTCAGAGGGCGAGGGCATCGCACAATTCGTCGAGCTCGACTTCGGTTCGTTCGAATATGCGCATGCACTGCGACTCCGTGAGAGCCAGTCGGGTCCACGCTTCCAGGGACAGCGGCGGCACCAGTTCGTCGGTCACGTTTGCGAGGTCGAGTGCGTGGACGATGTTGTCGGCCACGTGGACCACGTCGGTCAACGTCGCCTTGATGGAATCGAGAGGTTCGTGGTGGCACCTGATTGCGTCGACGACGGTGCCTGCGAAGTGCCAATGCTGAGCCACCAGCGCGCCGACCTCGGTGTGGTCGAAGCCGAGGACGTGACGCTCGGCGTCTCTCATTGGAATATCGAGCTTCGCTCGATAGGCGAATGCGGGCGCGACAACGGCCGGGAAATGCGCGGCGAGCGCGAGTCGGCCAATGTCATGCAGCAATCCCGCGGTGAACGCGAGTCCCGGATCCAGGTTCACGGTCTGGGCCACTGCCTGGGCACACAGTGCGCATGCCATCGAATGCCTCCAGTAGGCGTCGAGATCGAAGCCGGGGCAGTCCGGGCGCTTGAAACTGCCGGCGACCGCGGCAGCCGTGAGCGCCGTGGTGAGGCTGCGGATCCCGAGCACATTGATGGCGTCGTGAATCGAATTCACGCGTCCTGCCACGCCGTAGAAGGAGCAATTGGCAAGGCGCAGCGCCTTGGCCGTCAATGCCTGGTCGCGCGAGATCCGGATCGCCAACTGGTCGATGGCGACGTCTTCGCGTTGAAGTGCGACCAGCAAGTCGGTCAACGCCTGCGGCAGCGCAGGAAGATCGCGCACTCGTGCGACCATGGTTTTTGCATCCATCTCGCTCACGTGGCATCTCCGGCGCGGTAGGCTCGCACCCTCCCCAGAAGCGGGTGGATCACTTGACGGCGAACGCTCTCCCTGAACAGCCACTCGAGTCGCTCGGAGGAGTCTTTCGAAGGCGCCGGCGTCGCCGGCACCTCGACGAGCGAGGCCGATCGCGGATCCTTGCCTCGCAAAGCTTGGTGATCGGGAATCATGAGGCCGCTCCTTTTCGATCGATGAGCATTGAGGGTTTCGCGCTTCGATGCAGTGCATCGGCATCCTGGAGAGACAGGGCGATCAGTCGGCCCCGGGCGCCGGTCGTACCCCGCATCGACCGACATTCGCAGCGGTAGGCGGTGCCGTCCAGATCCAGGTTGAGGGACCGGCCGTCGGGCAGTTTCAGCAAGGCCTTGAGCACGTCGGGCAACGACTCTTGTCCGTCGCTGCCCAGCATCAGGGCGATGTCGGGCATCAGGCGGGCGCAGTCCGCATTGACGAACGCGATCATGCCGTCCTCGTCCAGGCCGATCAGAGGGACGGGAACGCTGAACAACGCCTCGCGCGCGCCGCTTCCCTGGCTTTCGGCGAGGTTCACCTGTTCGCGTTGCGAGGCGAGCGCCCGTTCCAGCCGGTGATTGACATCGGCGAGCTCCAGAATGGCCGCGTGAACCTCGCGATCGAGCCGGCGGTTCTCGTCGGTCAGTTCCTTCTGCCTGAAGGCCTCGTCGATGTTGGCGCGCAGCAGGTCGTCATCCCATGGCTTGGTGAGGAATTTGTAGATCGCGCCTTCATTGATTGCGTCCGTGATCGACTGCAATTCCGTATAACCGGAGAGGACGATGCGTACCGTGTCCGGATAGAGCTTTTTTGCGCGGCGCAGGAACTCCACGCCGGTCATGCCCGGCATGCGCTGATCCGACACGATGACGTCGACATCGACCTCGGCCAGGCGCTGCAATCCCTCTGCTGCGCTGTATGCGGTCACGATCTGGTATCCGCTGCGCCTCAACAGCCGCTTCAGCGATGCAACGATGCTTTCTTCATCATCGACCAGCAACAGGGTTCTCTGGCGCGCGGGGCGCGACACGTAGTGCGCAGGCAGACTTCGCCGCTCATGCCACAGCGTCTCGATGTCCGCAGCCGGTACCGCGGGGCTGTAGAAGAAACCCTGCATCGCGTCGCAATGGTTGGCGATCAGCAAGGCGACCTGTCCCTCGGTTTCGACGCCCTCTGCGAGCACGCGCATCTGCAGACTGTGCGCCATCGTGATCACGGCCCTTGTCACCGATACGTCCGCTGGAGGCGCCGTGACGTCGTGGACGTAGGAGCGATCGATCTTGATCACGTCGATCGGAAGAGACCGCAGGGTGTTCAGGTTCGAATAGCCGGTGCCGAAATCATCGAGGGCGATCTCGACCCCGAGTGCCCGGAGCGCGTTCAGGCAACGTGCGACATTCGTCAGGTCCGAGATCAGCGTGCTCTCGGTGATCTCGACGCCAAGGAGAGAAGGGTCTGCACCCGTTTCCAGCAACAGTGCCTGGATGCGCTGTGCCAGGTCGGGTTGCGCAAGCTGCGAAGCCGAGACGTTCACGTTCACCCGCAGGTACTGCATGCCGCAGCGTTGCCAGGCCGCGGCCTGCGTGCATGCACGATTCAGGACCCAATCGCCGATGGCGATGATCTGCCCCGTTTGCTCGGCAACCGGAATGAACTCCGATGGCGCGACATCGCCAAGCTCCGGCGATTTCCAGCGCAGCAATGCCTCGACGGCCGTCATCATGCCGTTGCGCAGATTGATCTGCGGCTGATAGAAGAGTTCCAGTTCGTTGCGTTGCAAGGCATGGCGAAGCGCAGCTTCGATCGCCATTCGCCGGATCGCGGGCTGGCTGGACTGCGGCGAGAAGAATCGAATGCGGTCGACTGCGAGGTTCGTCACGTTGGACAGCGCGCTTCGCGCAGCCTCCAGGAGCTCGATGCCGGTGGTGCCATCCGCCGGGCCGATGGCTACACCGATCGAGTGGCTCAGGACGACTTCGCTGGCGCCCACTTGTTCTGGCAGCTTCAGCTCCGCTTCGATACGGCGCGACAGGTCCAGAAGGGTGTTCGGATCAGCGCTGCGCTCGGGCCTGACGAGCACCGCGAACTCGCCCGCGCTCAGGTGCGCCAGCATCTCTGCGGAAGGTATCGCCCTGGCCAGCCGCGCGGCGAGCGCCCTGATGAGCATGTCCGCCGCGGCGTAGCCCAGGCTTGCCCGTACCTGATCGACCTGGGGTACCCCCAGGGCCATGAGCGTCAACGTCGCACCGGGCGTTGCAAACGCCTGCAGCTCTTCGCCAAGGCAACCGAGCAGCGACGACCGGTTGGGCAGTCCACTGACGTCGTTGTAGTTCGCGAGCTCTCGAATCCGGCTCTCTGCGTCGCGTTGAGCCGTGACGTCCTGCAGGATCGCGACGCCGTGCTGAGGCAGGCCGTCCGGGCCGGGCTCGATGAGCCCTCGGTGGTGAACCACGCGGTGCGAGCCATCCGCGTGCAGCACGCGATGCTGCAATTCGAACGGCTGTCCGACCTTGGCATGGCGCCAGGCGCCGTAGACGGCAGCGCGCTCGTCTTCGGGCAGCCATTGCATGGCTTGCGTGCGAGCCAGATCGCGGTTCATCGAGGGCGCGCCGAGCAAGGCGCAAAGGCCGGTCGAAAACGTGAATCGGCCGCGATTCATGTCGACTTCAACCGATCCGCTCGTGCAGAGCGTCTCGGTCTGGACAAGCATCCTGGCCTTCCAGTCGGCAATCCGGAGGGCCTGCTTCACCTCGGTCACATCGGTCAGCGTGACAACATCGGCATTCCTGCCTTCGAACACGACGCGTCGACCGCAGACGCGCAGTTCGACGATGCTGCCATCCTTTCTCACGGCACGAATGTCGTAAGGCTGATCCGGTGTCCCTGCTTGCCGGATCGCGGCCTGCTCGAGCACGCGCCCTCGATCCGGTGGATGCACGACCTCGACCGCCGAGGGAAGGTCGACCAGCTCCGCAATGCCATAGCCGAGCATGTGCGCGAGATGCGGGTTGACGAAGACAAATCGACCCTTGCGGACGATACCCACGCCGGCATGCACTTCGTTGACGAGCATGCCTGCGGTTCGACTGTCGGAGTCGATTGTGTTTTCAGCAACAAGTTCGTCTGGCACGGTGTTCCCTGAACGGCCTACTTCTTCTGGTATTTCTCGATGGTTCGGCAAACCCGATGACAGGCGGGTTCGGCAATGAACTCGGCGGTACACATGAACGTGAGCATGTGCCGCGACTCATGCTGGAACCGATGACACAACGGTTCCTGAAGTGAAAATGTACGATCAGCTGGCGAGAAGCGCCAGGGGCAAGGGCGGGGCCTCCGCTTCATCGTCGCAGTGGACCGGCAACCACACACGGAACGCACTGCCCTTGCCGGGCTCCGACTTCACCTTTATCAGTCCCTTGTGCTTCTGGACGATGGAGAACGAGAGCGACAGCCCCAAGCCGGTGCCCTTGCCGACCGGCTTGGTCGTATAGAACGGTTCGAAGATGCGCTTCTGCACCTCGATCGACATCCCGCACCCGCTGTCCGCGACCTCCACCCATACCCATTCGCCTGCGACGCCGGTCGAGAGCGTGATGATCCCGTTACCTTCGATCGCGTGCGCGGCATTCACGATGAAGTTCATGAACACCTGGTTCAGTTGCGCGGCAAGACATCGCACCGCCGGCAGCTGGCCGTAGTCCTTGCGAATTTCGGCCTTGTATTTGACTTCGTTCATGACGACGTTCAGCGTCGAATCCAGGCCCGCGTTGAGATCCGCTTCCTGCCAGTCCGCGTTGTCGACTCGCGAGAAGTCCTTCAGATCCTGAACGATGCGCTTGACGCGGGTCAACCCATCCGCGCTTTCGCGCAGCAGCACGGGCAAGTCTTCCCGCATGTAGTCCAGATCGACGCGTGCCTTGGTCGCTGCCAGCCGTTGTCGCGCTGCCGCATCGAGCGTTCCTTCACAGCCTTCGTACTCGGCGATCAGCGCCATGAGGCCCTCGATGTAGTGCTTGAGGGAGCTGAGATTCGAATTGACAAAGCCCACCGGGTTGTTGATCTCGTGCGCGACGCCGGCGGCGAGTTGGCCGATCGAGGCCATCTTCTCCGACTGGAGGAGCTGGTTCTGAGCGTCCTCCAGCTTGCGATTCGTTTCCTTCAAGCTGGCGTAGTTCGATTCCAGCTGCTCCTGCGATCGACGCACTTCGCTGCGATCCTGCAACAGCCACCAGGCACCTGCTGCCGGGTTGTCGATGTCGGACACGTACGCGATCATCTGCACCCACAGCGTCTCGCCGTCCGCCCGTTTCAACATCATTTCGTGCAGCAGGGGCTTGCCTTGGGACAACACCGGGAAGGCAATGCGGCCGAACTCGTCGTAGTCGGCGATATCGATGAAGAAATCGCTTGTCTGGCCGCCCACGGCGCTATCGCCAACGGCCATGAACATTTCGGCAAACTTCTTGTTGTGCCGCGTCACCTTGCCGCCGCTCGAAGCCAGGATGCCCACCGATGCGTTCTCCATGAACGCCGACAGCTCTTGATTCTTGCTGTCGAGCTCGGCGGTACGCTCGGACACCAGCAGCTCGAGCTGGTTGCGGTGCCGCGTGAGC
>Ga0307516_10000268_pt1 | contig 66758 bp, 51 predicted proteins | sample 19_EM_MG_FD_203310 | JGI IMG/M metagenome (GOLD analysis project Ga0307516, IMG submission 203310) | Populus trichocarpa ectomycorrhiza microbial communities from riparian zone in the Pacific Northwest, United States - 19_EM | ecosystem: Host-associated > Plants > Roots > Unclassified | place... | reverse complement strand
CCTGGGTCGATGCAGCCGCCCCCACCGCCCTGACGCGGCGCGAACGAGCCGTTGTGCTGGCGCGCATCGAAGCGTTGATGCAGTTCTGGGGTATCACGGTCGAAGACCTGACCGCCCCCACGCCCGACGTGCCAGCGCCGCCGCCTACCGGCCCGCTGCCGATCAAATACCGTCACCCGGTCACCGGCGACACCTGGGACGGCCAGGGCCCGCACCCCGACTGGTTGCGCCGCGCGCTGCTGCAAGAAGGCCTGCGCGTCGACGAACTGAAGCCCGCAGAAGCGCTGCCGCCAGCGTCGGAAGCCAGCTGATCCCTAATCTGGCCGTTGCGCCACCCTAAGCCGAAGATTGCACGTACCGGACTTCGGCGCCCACAATCCCCGCTCTTCAAAGCACTTCGCGGGGAAACCAACGTGGCCACTGACAAAGTCGTGCTCGCTTTGCACACGGCACTGCAAGCCAAATATGGCAAGGCCGGCGTGGCGAGCGTCGGCAAAGCCCTGCGAGCACTGATAGCCGCCGACAAGCGCCGCGGCCTGGCCACCGTGGTGATCCACCTCGACAGCGAGGCTGAAATGGCGCCGTACGGCGGCCCCGTCCCCGCTGTCGTTGACGCGCGAGCGGTCAAGAACGCAGTCGACCGCATCGTTGCCACCGCGCAGCCTCACTACCTGCTGCTTCTGGGCGGACCGGACGTGATGCCGATGGTGCCGATCACGAACCCCGCCTACAGCGGGCCGGAGGGCGATTCCGACCGCCAGGTACCGAGTGACCTGCCCTACGCGTGCGATGCGCCCTACAGCACCAATCCCAACCGCTTCCTGGGCCCGACCCGCGTCGTTGGCCGGCTGCCCGATTTGATCGGCGCGCGCAAGCCGACGCTGCTGACCCAGTTGCTCAACGCCGCGGCCCGTGCCAAGCCGCGGCCGCGCTCGGATTACGAATCCAGCTTCGGCCTCAGCACCCAGGCCTGGGCCAAATCCACCGCACTGAGCCTGACCAACACCTTCGGCCACGCGAAGAACCTCCTGACCAGCCCACCGAAGAACGCCTCCCGCTGGAGCGCCAGCCAGTTGGCGCCGCGGGTGCACTTCATCAACTGCCACGGTGGCGACGCCGCGCCGGAGTACTACGGCCAGCCGCAGGACAAGGATGAATTTCCGCTGGCTCACCACGCCAAGCACCTGCGCGGCAAGGTCAGCGCCGGCACCATCGTGGCGGCGGAGTGCTGCTACGGCGCGCAGCTCTACGACCCGGCCGACGCCGGCGGCCAGCAGGGCATCGCATTGACCTACCTCGAAGACGGCGCAGCGGCCGTGTTCGGCAGCACGACGATTGCCTACGGCCCTTGCGAAGGCAACGGGTCGGCCGATCTGATCTGCCAGTACTTCGTACAACAGGTGCTGGGCGGCTCGTCGCTGGGTCGGGCGGTGCTGGAAGCACGGCAGAAATTCGCCGGCGCACGCACGCACCTGGACCCGTATGATCTGAAGACCATGATGCAGTTCTACCTGCTGGGCGACCCCTCGGCACAGCCGGTGTCGGTGACCGCGCACTCGCTGACGCGCGGCAAGGCATTTCGCAAGGCCTTTGCCGAGTCGCAAGACCGCACGGTGCGCAACCTGCGCCGAGAGCGGCTGGAGCGCGAAGGCAAGTACCTGGGCCAGGCGCTGCCGAGCCTGAAGCCTATCGAGCAGGGCCCTGGCGACAAGGTGGCTGCAGCCTTGAAGGCCATGACACACGAGTCAGGTTTGAAGGACGAGCTGGTGCACCTGAGCTTCGACATCGTCCCCCCTCGCCGCGGCGCCAAGCCGGGACCGCAGCGCCGGGTGCACATCGTCAAAGGCCGCCGCCCCGTCCGCGAGGACGGTGCCAGCATCGTGCGCGTGGTGGCCCTGGTGGCCACCGAAGAGGAAGGACAGCTGATCCATGTGCGCCGCCTCCACTCCCGCTGACGACAGCGAGGGCAACACCGCACACGTCGTGCTCGAAGGCCGCGTCGAGCGGCGACCCCTGGGCCAGGGTACGAAGAGCGCCCACCCGGGAATGGTGCTCGTGCTGGCCGACGGCAGCTGGCATGTGCTGCGGCGCGCCGGCGGCCACGCCTATACCGACCCGGCATTCGAGGCGATGGAAGGCAAGCGGGTTCGACTGCGCGGCAAGCTCCGGCCGAACTTCTTCCTGGTCGAAAGCGTCGACGAACCGAACGACTGAGCTTCGCGCCGTCCCCTCGCACAAGACTAGGCGATGCCCACCACCTTGTGGGTTTGAATGCCCAGGCGCCACTGTGGGTGCTGCATGCAGTAGGCGATCGCCTCTTGCGTGTTGCGCACCCGATCGGGCCCATCCATCGGCTGCAGGATGAAGTGGTCGAAAGCCAGGTCAGCGAAGCGCTCGGGCATCGCCAGCACTTGCGGGAACACCAGCTTCAACTCATCGCCGACGGTCAGGACCAGCGGCGCATCGGCCTTGGGGCTGACGCAGACCCAGTCCAGCCCGCGGGGCGCCGACTGGGTGCCGTTGGTTTCGACCGCCACATCGAAGCCCCGCGCATGCAACGCCTCGATCAGCACCTCGTCCAGTTGCAGCAGCGGCTCGCCGCCGGTGCACACCACCATCGGCTTGCCACCCGCGCCGCCCATCCACTTTGCGGCCACCGCCGTGGCCAACGCTTCTGCCGTGTCGAACTTGCCGCCACCGATGCCATCGGTGCCGACGAAATCGGTGTCACAGAAGCGGCAGGTGGCCGTCGCACGGTCTGCTTCGCGACCAGACCACAGGTTGCAGCCGGCGAAGCGGCAGAACACTGCGGCGCGCCCGGCCTGGGCGCCCTCACCTTGCAGCGTGTAGAAGATTTCCTTGACCGAGTACGTCATGCTCAAGCGGCCAGCACGGGCTCGGCGCCGTCTGTGCAGACGATGGCCCCGCAGCCTTCGGTTTCAAACACATCGACACGGCAGACCTGAGGCAGACGGGCGCGGGCCTGGGCCAGCACCCAACGCGCGAGGCTGGCCGTGTCGCAGTCAACCAGGTCCGGAATGTCGTGCAGTGGGTGATGGTCCAGCGCCTTGAACACCGGCTTGAACAGCTCTTTCACGTCGCCGAAGTCCACCGCCCAGCCCTGCAGTTCATCCAGCTCGGCGCTCAGGTGCAAACGCAATGTGTACGTGTGGCCATGCAGGGTACCCAGCGGGTTGCCTGGGGGCGCGCGGCGAAGGCGCAGTGCGCTGTCGAGATGGAAATCTTTCCAGATGCGGTGCACTGCACCGTCGTACTGCGCACCGCACGACGCGGTTTCGTAGACCTTCACCGACGCCAGCCCTTCAGTGCCAGCTGCCAAGCGCTGCCACAGCCAGCGACTCAGCATCTCGCTGGTCGGGTTCTCCAGGCCAGGCAATTCGTTGAGGCAGGTGTAGTTCAGTTGGTGGTGCAGGGGTGCCCACAGCTCGTCCAATCGATCGCAGGTCTCGTGCGCCGCTTCGCCCGGCGCGACGCGCACGTGCACAACCGCCTCGAAACCATGCCCATGCATGCGGCCACATTTATGGCCAAGCGGAACGTTTGGCAAGCGGTGAGCGGCTTGGAAGCGATAGCGGCGCCATGCGTGGGCCACGCCTTTCTCGTCGACGTCCACGCCACCATGAGCCGAGCTTTGCACGCCAACGGCCGGCGACTGCGGCAGGCCCAGTTGGCTGGCAATCCATCGGGCCAGCGCGTCGTCGCTTGGCTCATCGATCCGCTCGTTGAGCAGCACATGATCGAGCGGCGCGGCCACCGCGGCCAGTGCCTCCTGCAGGCGGCCTAACTCGCCACCTGGGAACACCGCCCAGCCTTCATCCAGAGCAGCACGCACGCGAACTTGAAAACCATGCCCGTGCAAACGCGACGCGCGGTGGCTCGCAGGCAAGCTATGCAATTGCCGCGCGGCGTCGAAGCCGGCTTGGGCGGTGAAGAGATGACGGCTCGGCATGACGCAAAGACAAACGGGTTAGCAGCGTGTGCTGCTAACCCGTTGTTATTGGTTGGTCGGGGTGGCGGGATTCGAACTCGCGACCCCTTGCACCCCATGCAAGTGCGCTACCAGGCTGCGCTACACCCCGACGAAGCTCGCATTATAGCCAGGCATTTGAAGGCCTCTGAACCGACATGAAAATCATCTGAAGGTCGACGTTTTCTTGCGTCGCACCGAAGACGAAGGAGGCCCGCGGCCTCTCCGCTACGCGCTCAGAAGACCAGCAGTTCGCGGATCGCCAGCAACTCGTCTCGAACCTGCTCGACACTTGGGTTGGCTGGCAGCACCGGCAGGCGCAGCTCGGCGGTCGAGGCATGACTCAGCGCGGCCATGGCTTGTGCACCCGAGGCCGGTGCCGGCAAGGCATGCGCCTCGGGCAGGCCGTCCGGCAGGTTGTCGTCAGCACCTTCCAGTGAAGCGGCCTCCGACAAGCGGTTGCGCGCACCGCTGATGGTGAAGCCCTGGTCGTAGAGCAGGTCGCGGATGCGCCGGATCAGCAGCACTTCGTGGTGCTGGTAGTAGCGCCGGTTGCCGCGGCGCTTCATCGGCTTCAGCTGAGTGAACTCCTGCTCCCAATAGCGCAGCACGTACGGCTTCACGCCGCACAGCTCGCTCACCTCACCGATCGTGAAGTAGCGCTTGGCGGGGATGGCCGGCAGGCGGTTGGGGCCAGAATCCATAAAAGAATGGGCGTGCGAAATCAATGCACTTCGGCGAAGTGCTCAGACTTTACTCGAACTCCTCCGCAGGCGGCATGTCGCCTTGAACAATCGCTTTCAACTTGTGACTCGCATGGAAGGTCACCACGTTGCGCGCCTTGATCGGGATCGGCTCGCCAGTGCGGGGGTTGCGGCCAGGCCGGGGTGCCTTGCGACGGATCGAGAAATTGCCGAAGCCTGAGAGCTTGACATCGGTGCCCTGCACCAAGGCCTCGTTGACGATCTCGAAGAACGCCTCGACCATGTCCTTCGATTCGCGCTTGTTCAGCCCCAGGCGCTCGAACAGCAACTCGGCCAGCTCCGCTTTGGTGAGCGTGGGCGTTTCGAGTGAAGGCAGGATGACGCGATCCACCGGCGGCGCCGCCGCGTCGGAGGGATCGGAAGGGAAATCGGGCTGCATGCGCTGAAGGCCTTTTCCGGTGCGTGTGTCGTCGAAGCTCAACCGCGCAGGCGTGCGCCATGGGCCACTTGGGCGCGCGCGACAGCCTCCGCCTGGACCGCATCGATGCGATCGTCGGTCAGCGTGGCTTCGTCATCCAACAATTCCAGCCGAACGGCCAAGCTGCGGTGACCAGCGGGAATATCGGCCGTCGGCAGCGCCGGTTTGTAGATGTCGAACAGCGTGGCGCGTCGCACCAGGCCAGCCGGGTCAGCACGCAGCGTGGCGACCAGCGCGTCATGTGCAACCTGCTCCGATACCACCAAGGCCAGGTCGCGCACGACCACCTGCTGGCGGGGCACGGGCTTGGCTTGCGGCACGTCACGGCGCTGCACGGCGGCTAGGTCCAGCTCGAACAACATCGGCGCCAGCGGCAGCTCGTAGGCCTGGCGCCAGCGCGGATGCAGTTCGCCGACATGGCCGATGACCTCGCCATCCAGCTCCACCGCAGCGCAGCGGCCGGGGTGCATGGCCGGGTGTTCGGCGGCGACGAAGCGCGCGACACGGGGAGCCAGCAACGCTTCGACATCGCCTTTCAGGCCGAAAAAGTCGACCGACTCGTCGGGCTGGCCCCATTGCAGCGGCGCCACAGGGCCATAGGCCAAGCCGGCCACTCGCTGCGGCTGGGCAACGCCCTGCACGGTGCTGTCGCCCGCCACAACGCTGGCATCGCGGCGAAAGACTCGCCCCAGCTCGAACACGCGCACCCGCGACGCCTTGCGCGACAGGTTGTAGCGCAGCACGTTGATCAGGCTGCCGACGAGGCTGGAGCGCATCACCGCCAAAGGCGCTGCAATCGGGTTCAGCACCTTGATCGGGTCCGTGTTGCCGGCCAGTTCGTGTTCCCAGCGTTCTTCGACGAAGCTGAAGTTGATCGTTTCCTGGTAGCCCTGCGACGCCAGTGCGTGGCGCACGTCGTGGGTGCTGCGCTGAGACTCCGCCCGCACACGCGCCATCACCGGCGCCAGCGGCGCGGTGGCTGGCAGGCGCTGGTAGCCGATCACACGGGCGACTTCTTCGATCAGGTCTTCCTCGATCGCGATATCGAAACGCCAGCTGGGCGGCGTCACCGTCAGCGTGCCTTCGCCTTCGCTGAACTGCAGGCCCAGGCGGCGCAACACGCCAGCACACTCGTCTTGCGTGACCGGCATGCCGATCACCTTGGCGGCGCGGGCCACGCGCAGCGTGACCGGTTTGGCTTCGGGCAACTCACCCCGCCAGTCGGTCATCGGGCCGGCCTCGCCGCTGCAAATGTCTTGCACCAGGCGCGTGATGTGCTCGATGTGCTCGACTGTCAACGCCGGGTCGACGCCGCGCTCGAAGCGATGACCGGCATCGGTGGAGAAGGTGTAGCGGCGCGAACGGCCGGACACCGCGTTGGGCCACCAGAACGCCGCCTCGATGTAGATGTTCCTGGTGTCGTCGGACACCGCCGTCGAATCGCCGCCCATGATGCCGGCCAGCGACTCGACATGCGCTTCGTCAGCGATCACGCCGACCTGCTCGTCCAGTTCGATCGTGTTGCCGTTGAGCAGCTTCAGGCTTTCGCCCGGCTTGCCCCAACGCACGGTCAGGCCGCCGTGGATCTTGTCCAGATCGAAGATGTGCGACGGCCGGCCGAACTCGAACATCACGTAGTTCGAGATGTCGACCAGCGGCGACACGCTGCGCTGGCCGCAACGCGCCAGCCGCTCGACCATCCAGGCCGGGGTCGTGGCTTTCGGATTCACACCGCGCACGACACGACCTGAGAAGCGGCCGCACAGATCGTTCGCCTCCACCTTGACCGACACACGCTGGTCGTTCGCGGGCGCCACCGGCTGGAAGCGGGGCACCTTCAGCGGCGCGCCGGTCAGCGCCGACACTTCGCGGGCGATGCCGTAGACGCTCAGGCCGTGCGCGAGGTTCGGCGTCAGCTTCAGCGTGAACAGCGTGTCGTCGAGCTTCAGGTACCCACGCACATCCTGGCCCAGCGGTGCGTCCACCGCCAGCTCGAGCAGGCCACCATGGTCTTCCGACAACTTCAACTCGCGCGCGGAGCACAGCATGCCGAAGCTCTCGACGCCGCGCAGCTTGCCGACCTTGATCTCGAACGGCTGACCGTCGTCGCCGGCTGGAAGCTTCGCGCCGACGATGGCCAGCGGCACCCGAATGCCCACGCGCGCGTTCGGCGCGCCGCACACGATCTGCAATGGCCCGTCCTTGCTATGCGGGCCGGCATCGACACGGCATATGCGCAGACGATCAGCGTTAGGGTGCTGCTCAGCTTCGATGATCTCGGCCACGACGATGCCGGCAAACGGCGGCGCCACAGGCTTGAGCTCTTCGACCTCCATGCCGGACATGGTCAGCAGGTCGGCCAGTTCGGAGGTATTCAGCGGTGGGTTGCAGAACTCGCGCAACCAGGATTCTGGGAATTGCATGGATCGCTTCAGTCTTCGGTGTTCGGGGTCAACGGCGGCGTGGCAGTACCTGAACTGCGGTCACTGGAACTGCGACAGGAATCGCAGGTCGCCGTCGAAGAACAGGCGCAGGTCGTTCACGCCATAGCGCAGCATCGTCAGCCGGTCGGGGCCCATGCCGAAGGCGAAGCCGATATAGCGCTCGGGGTCGAGGCCGAAGTTGCGCACGACGTTCGGGTGCACTTGGCCGGAGCCGGCCACCTCGAGCCAGCGGCCCTTCAGCGGGCCGTGCGCGAAGGCGATGTCGACCTCGGCCGAGGGCTCGGTGAACGGGAAGAACGATGGTCGAAAACGGATCGTCAGGTCGTCCGTCTCGAAGAAGTTGCGGAAGAAATCGGTGAACACCGACTTCAAGTCCTTGAAGCTGACGTTCTCGCCGATCCACAGCCCCTCGCACTGATGGAACATCGGCGAATGGGTCGCGTCGCTGTCGACGCGGTAGGTGCGTCCGGGCGCGATCACGCGGATCTCGGGGATCGTGTCGCCGCGGGCGAGCGCCTCGGCATGGCGCGCCGCGTGGGCACGCGCATAGCGCACCTGCATCGGGCTGGTGTGCGGACGCAGGTTGAGCCAGCGGCCGCCATCGTCCTTCATGTCGACGTAGAAGGTGTCCTGCATCGAACGCGCTGGGTGGTTCTCCGGGTTGTTCAACGCAGTGAAGCTCATCCAGTCGGTCTCGATCTCGGGGCCGTCTGCCACATCGAAACCCATCGAACCGAAGATGGCTTCGATGCGCTCCATCGTGCGCGACACAGGGTGCAGGGCACCCTGTCCACGCTGGCGGCCAGGCAGCGTCACGTCCAGCGCTTCGGCTTTCAGTTGCGCTTCCAGCTCGGCATCGGCCAGCGCTTGTCTGCGCGCGTTCAGCGCGGCTTCGATGCGCTGCTTGGTCTGGTTGATCTCGGCACCGCGGGTCTTCTTTTCTTCGGCGGTCAGCTTGGCCAGCCCCTTCAGCAACTCGGTGACAAGTCCGGCCTTGCCCAAGAAGCGGGCTTTGGCGTTTTCCAGTTCAGCCGGCGTGCCAGCCTCTGCGAAATCGGCCTGCGCGGCGTCCACCAGTTGATCGAGGTCGTTCATGCTTGCGAAGCGAAGATCAAAAACAAAATAAAAAAGGCCGCACCAACAGGTGACGGCCTTCGAGTGCCTGTGCGGCCCCCGGTGCCCTTGTTGCCAAGCGCGCCGGGAAAGCCTGCAGCGGTATCAGCTCAGCTGGGCCTTCACCTTGTCGACGATGGCAGCAAAAGCAGCCGGGTCGTGAATGGCCATGTCCGACAGCACCTTGCGGTCGAGTTCGATCTGGGCCTTCTTCAGGCCGGCGATGAACTTGCTGTAGGTCAGGCCCAGGCCACGGGTTGCCGCGTTGATACGGGCAATCCAGAGCTGGCGGAACACGCGCTTTTTGGTGCGGCGGTCGCGGTAGGCGTATTGGCCTGCCTTCATCACCGCCTGTTTGGCGATGCGGAAGACGTTCTTGCGGCGACCACGGAAGCCCTTGGCCAGGGCCAGGATCTTCTTGTGACGGGCGCGGGCGGTTACACCACGTTTAACGCGAGGCATGTTTGGTTTCCTTTCAGTCCGTCAGAAGATCAGAGGCCGGCGTAGGGCAGCATCTGTGCCATGTGCCCCATGTTGGTCTCGTGCACGTTGACAGCACCACGCAGGTGGCGCTTGTTCTTCGTGGTCTTCTTGGTCAGGATGTGGCGCTTGAACGCCTGACCGCGCTTGACGGTGCCACCCGGACGGACGCGGAAACGCTTCTTGGCCCCGCTCTTGGTCTTCATTTTGGGCATGACTGCTCCTTGTGAATTGCCTCTGCTGGGCGGCCACCGCGGATGCGGTGGCACTTGATGGCCTGCAGTGGCTTCTGCATCAACCCGGCAGTGACCAAACCGCCGGGTGAATCCTTCAAATTCTTCAGCGTTGGTTAACGCTTCTTCGGTGCCAGCACCATGATCATCTGGCGCCCTTCGAGCTTGGGCATGTGCTCGACGACTGCCACATCCGACAGCTCGTCGCGAATGCGTTCGAGCAGGCGCATACCGATGTCCTGGTGGGTGATTTCGCGGCCACGGAACCGCAAGGTCACCTTGCCCTTGTCACCGTCTTCGGCGATGAAGCGGCGCAGGTTGCGCATCTTGATCACGTAGTCACCTTCGTCGGTGCCCGGGCGGAACTTGACTTCCTTGACTTCGATGACCTTCTGCTTGGACTTCGCTTCGGCGGCGCGCTTTTGTTCCTGGTACTTGAACTTGCCGTAGTCCATCAGCCGGCAAACCGGCGGATCTGCAGTGGCGGCAATCTCGACCAGATCCACGTCGGCTTCGGCTGACATCCGCAAGGCGTCCTGAATGCTGACGATGCCCAGTGGCTCGTTCTCGACGCCGTTCAGGCGCACGTTCAGGGCGGTGATCTCACGGTTCAGTCGATGCTTGCGCTCGACGTTAGGCATCCGACGGTCGGCAAAGGTAGCGATGGTTAAAACCCCTCAAACAGGTCCTGAGGCAAGTGCAGGGCCCGACGAAAACACTCGGCGAACGAAAACCGAGGCAAAACCTCAGAGCTTGGCCGCGATGTCGCCTGCGAGCTTCGACTGGAAGTCTGCGAGGGACATCACGCCCAGATCCTGGTTGCCTCGGGCGCGCACCGCGACGGCCCCGCTTGCCTTCTCCTTGTCGCCTACGACGAGGATGTACGGGACCTTTTGCAACGAATGCTCCCGTATTTTAAACGTGATCTTCTGGTTGCGCAAATCGCCCTCCGCCCTAACTCCTTGTTTTTTCAGCGTTTTGACCACGGATTCGACGTAATCCGCCTGGGCTTCCGTGATCGACGAGACCACCACCTGCGTCGGCGCCAGCCAGGCCGGCAGTGCCCCGGCGTGCTGCTCGATCAGGATGCCGATGAACCGCTCCAGGCTGCCAACGATCGCCCGGTGCAGCATCACCGGCGTCAGGCGGTCGCCCGATTCGGCGACATATTCGGCCCCCAGCCGCTCGGCCATGAAGAAGTCGACCTGCATCGTGCCGCACTGCCATTCGCGGCCCAGTGCGTCCTTCAGCGTGTATTCGATCTTCGGGCCGTAGAAGGCGCCATCACCCGGCGCGATCACGAATTCGCAGCCCGAACGGCGCAGGCTTTCCATCAGCGCGTGCTCGGCCTTGTCCCAGCTCTCGTCGGCGCCGATGCGCGCCTCCGGCCGCGTGGCGACCTTGTAGAGGATGTTCGTGAAGCCGAAGTCGGCGTAGACCTTCTGCAGCAGCGCCGTGTACTCGACACACTCCTGCAGGATCATTTCTTCCGTGCAGAAGATGTGGCCGTCGTCTTGCGTGAAGCCGCGCACACGCATGATCCCGTGCAGGCCGCCCGTCGGCTCGTTGCGGTGGCACTGGCCGAACTCGCCGTAGCGCAGCGGCAGGTCGCGGTAGCTCTTGATGCCTTGCTTGTAGATCAGGATATGGCCGGGGCAGTTCATCGGTTTCAGCGCGTAGTCGCGCTTTTCCGATTCCGTCGTGAACATGTTCTCGCGGTACTTCTGCCAGTGGCCCGTCTTCTCCCACAGCGATTTGTCCAGGATCTGCGGGCCCTTGACCTCGAGGTAGCCGTTGTCGCGGTAGACCTGGCGCATGTACTGTTCGACACACTGCCAGATCGACCAGCCCTTGGGGTGCCAGAACACCGTGCCGGGCGAATGCTCGTCGAGGTGGAACAGGTCCAGCTCGCGGCCCAGGCGCCGGTGGTCGCGCTTCTCGGCCTCTTCCAGCATCGTCAGGTACTTCTGCAGGTCGTCCTTGCTGGCCCAGGCCGTGCCGTAGATGCGCTGCAGCATCTCGTTGCGGTGGTCGCCACGCCAGTAGGCGCCCGCCACCTTCATCAGCTTGAAGTGCTTCAGCTTGCCCGTCGAGGGCACGTGCGGACCGCGGCACAGGTCTTCGAACTGGCCTTCGCGGTACAGCGACACGTCTTCGCCAGCCGGGATCGAGCCGATGATCTCGGCCTTGTAGTGCTCGCCGAGCGACTTGAAGTAGGCCACCGCCTCGTCACGCGGCAGCACGCGGCGCTCGACCTTTTCGTCCTTCTTGGCCAGCTCGCCCATCTTGGCCTCGATGGCCACCAGGTCCTCGGGCGTGAACGGGCGCTTGTACGAGAAGTCGTAGAAGAAGCCGTTCTCGATGACCGGGCCGATCGTCACCTGGGCTTCGGGGAAGAGCTCCTTCACCGCGTAGGCCAGCAAGTGGGCCGTCGAGTGGCGGATCAGGTCCAGGCCATCGGCATCCTTGTCCGTGACGATGGCCAGCGGCGTGTCGGCGTCGATCAGGTAGCTCGTGTCGACCAGCTTGGCTTCCGAGCCTTGGCCGATGCGGCCACCAAGTGCGGCTTTGGCGAGGCCGGCTCCGATCGAAGCCGCCACTTCTGCCACCGTCAGCGGGCCCGGGTACTCACGTTGTGAACCGTCGGGCAGAGAGATCTTGATCATTTGGTATTCCAGAAACGAAAAAACGCGGCTGAAGGGCCGCGTTTCGTGAGGGAAAGTTAGGACGAGTCCGAACGTGCCGCGGCCGACTTAGGTGATTTCTCCGAAGGTCGTAGTTCGCGGTGTCATAACCCGTGCTGCCTTTCCTGCTCTTGCTGGTGGGATGGCGAATTGTAGAACGAGAGCTGCGCCGCCAACAATCACAGGGCTTCGGCCTCGATCGGCACGCCGGCCTCGACCAAGGCTGCGAACTCATCGGCCAGACGTTGGCTCTCCGCGATCGCACGGCGCCAAACCGCCTGCCGCGCGGCAATGTCGTCGCCAAAGGCCTTGAAGTCATCGCGGTCGGGCAGCTTGCTGCCTGGAAGCCCGGCGATCCACTCGGCGCGTGGCGCCAGCACCACGACGTTGTCCAGCGCCGACGTGCTGCGATGCCGGTGCTTCAACACCTTGTCCAGCCAGCCGGGCACCAAGGTGGGCTGGAAATGCGGGTAAAGCACCAGGCCTTGGGCGATGCGGTCGTAGCGCAGGTGCAGGTGGTAGTCGGTGATGCCACCGTCCCAGTACGCGCCGGCCGGGGCGCCAGGGATGTCCTGCACCGCCTCCAGCCAGAACGGAATCGAGCAACTGGCCAGGACGGCCGGGGCCAGGTTCGCTGCGCTGAGGCTCACCTGGTGCGTGCGGTAGTCGTGCAGCGGCAGCGGCAAGGGGTCGCGCGGGTCCGAGAAAACCACGCGCTCCAACCAGCCACCCATTGCGCGACGCGACAGCAGGTTGCTGACGAAGGCGCCGCCGTAGCCCAGTGGCGTCCGCAGCTTGCCTTCGCGTCGCAGCACATGGCGGCCACGGCTGGTGAAAACATGCAGCCGGTAGCGCGGGTGCCGGAGCAGCTCATGCTCGACGCCACCGAAGTGTTCGCCCAGCTTGGCGCCGAACGTGTGGCTGACGACCCGTGCCGTGGGCTGCTTGCCCGGCGCATGCTCGTACGACTGCGTCACGTAGTCGTCGGCCAGGCGTGCCAGCGCCGCGTCGGGGTCGCTGCGGCAGGCCGAGGCCATGCGCCAGGCGCCGATCGATGCGCCGAGCAGGTGAACGGTCTGCGTGCTGCCCGGCAGCCACCGGCCGAAGAGATAGCGGTCCAGCGGGTTCAGCACCAGGCCCTTGGGGCCGCCGGCCGCAGCCGGGATGACCGCCACGTCCGCCGGCGGCAACCCGCGTTCGCGCAGGTGCAAGCGCGCGCGTGGGCCGGCCAAAACGCGCAGCGCTTGAAGGCCGGCCATCGCCGCCGTCAGCGCTTCTGCAGCTTCGCGAAAGCCGCCGCCATCGCGCTCGGGCCGGCCGCCGGTGCCGCCCCGCGTGGGCCCGCCCCTGCACGCTCGCCACGCGCAGCCGGGCGGTAGCTGTTGTCGCCCTTCGCGCCCTGGCCCTTTTGCGAAGGCGCCGCGTCCATCTTCATCGTCAACGAGATGCGCTTGCGGGCCAGATCGACTTCCAGCACCTTCACTTTGACGATGTCGCCGGTCTTGACGACCTCGCGCGCATCGGTGACGAACTTGTTCGACAACTGGCTCACATGCACCAAGCCGTCCTGGTGCACGCCCAGGTCGACGAAGGCGCCGAACTGCGCCACGTTGCTGACCGTGCCTTCGAGCACCATGCCCTCGGTCAGGTCCTTGATGTCTTCGACGCCGTCGTTGAAGCGAGCGACCTTGAAGTCCGGGCGAGGGTCACGTCCCGGCTTTTCCAGCTCGGTCAGGATGTCCTTGACGGTGATCGCGCCGAACTTCTCGTCGGCAAAGGCCTCGGGCTTCAGCGCGCGGATGACATCGCTCTTGCCCATCACCTCACCGACCGGGCGTTGCAGCTTGTCCAACATGCGTTGCACGACCGGATAGGTTTCGGGGTGCACCCCCGTCAGGTCCAGCGGGTTGTCGCCGTCGCGGATGCGCAGGAAGCCCGCCGCCTGCTCAAAGGTCTTGGCGCCCAGCCCGGCCACGTCCATCAGCTGCTGCCGGCTGCGAAACGCGCCATTGGCGTCGCGCCAGCGCACGATGCTGTTGGCCACCGCGCTCGACAGCCCCGACACGCGCGCCAACAGCGGCGCCGAGGCGGTGTTCAGGTCCACGCCGACCGAATTCACGCAGTCTTCGACCACCGCATTCAGCGTGCGGGCCAGCTCGCTCTGGTTCACGTCGTGCTGGTACTGGCCGACGCCGATGCTCTTCGGGTCGATCTTCACCAGCTCGGCCAGCGGGTCTTGCAAGCGGCGAGCGATCGACACGGCGCCGCGCAGACTCACGTCCAGGTCCGGCAGCTCCTTCGAAGCGAATTCCGACGCCGAGTACACCGACGCACCAGCTTCACTGACCACCACCTTCTCGATGTGCGTGCCTGGCGCCAGTTGCTGGATGCGCTTGATCAGGTCGGCCGCCAGCTTGTCGGTCTCGCGGCTCGCCGTGCCGTTGCCGATCGCGATAAGGTTCACGCCATGCGTCGCGCACAGCCGGCCCAGCGTGTGGATCGAGCCCTCCCAATCCTTGCGAGGCTCGTGCGGGTAGACGGTGTTGGTGTCCAGCACCTTGCCGGTGTCGCTGACGATCGCCACCTTCACGCCCGTGCGGATGCCCGGGTCCAGCCCCATCACGACGCGCTTGCCGGCTGGCGCGGCCAGCAGCAGGTCGCGCAGGTTTTCTGAGAAGACCTTGATTGCGACCGTCTCGGCGTCTTCACGGAGCCGGCCGAACAGATCCCGCTCCAGGCTCATCGACAGCTTGACCTTCCAGGTCCACGCAATCGTCTTGCGGATCAGTTCGTCACTGGCGCGCTTGGCATGGCCCCAGCCCAGGTGGTGGGCGATGCGGCCTTCGGCCATCGTCGGCTGGCCCGGCACGAGCTCTTCGTCGAGCACCAGCTTGGCATCGAGAATCTCCTGCGTGCGGCCGCGGAACACGGCCAACGCGCGGTGCGACGGCACGGTGCGGATCGGCTCGTCGTACTCGAAGTAATCGCGGAACTTGGCAATGTCGGCGTTGTTGACGTCCTTGCCATCCATCAGCTTGGACTGGAACAGGCCCTCTTCCCACAGCCACTCACGCAGCTTGCGCACCAGCACGGCGTCTTCGGCCCAGCGCTCGGACAGGATGTCGCGCACACCGTCCAGCACCGCATAGGCATCGGCAAAGCCACTATCGGCGTTGATGAACGCGGCGGCCTCGGCTTGCGGATCGAGCGCCGGATCGGCGAACAGCTTGTCGGCCAGCGGCTCCAGCCCCGCCTCGCGGGCGATCATGCCCTTGGTGCGGCGCTTCTGCTTGTATGGCAGGTAGAGGTCTTCCAGCTCCTGCTTGGTGGGCGCCGCGCCGATGGCCGCATGAAGCTCGGGCGTCAGCTTGCCCTGCTCTTCGATGCTCTTGAGCACCGCGGTGCGGCGCTCCTCCAGCTCGCGCAGATAACCCAGGCGCGATTCCAGCTCGCGCAGCTGGATATCGTCGAGCCCATCGGTGGCTTCCTTGCGGTAGCGGGCGATGAAGGGCACCGTGGCGCCGCCGTCCAGCAGTTCGACGGCGGTATTCACTTGCGCCGGCCGAACCTTGAGTTCGGCGGCAATTTGCAACAGGATCTTGTCCAAGGCGGGAAACCGATTCAGGCAGAGCGACAAAGCGCGCGAGTGTGCCAGAACCGCAATGCCGAAAAGTGTGCTACCCGAGGTATTGCAACCTCGCCATCGCCAGCCCGAAACGACAGCTCGCCGTCCATGCCGCCGATGGTGCGTGCCTAGAATCGACTCGATGAAGAAATCACGGGCCGCCGAGACGCCAAGCGACGAACCCAAGTTGCCCGAGGTGCCGCCGGAAACGGAGGCGCAGCGAAACGACCCCGACTTCGTCACCGCGCTGGCCCGCGGGCTGGCGGTGCTGCGCTGCTTTCGCCTCGGCGAAAAGGTGCTGGGCAACAAGGACCTGGCGCATCGAACCGGCCTGCCCCGATCGACGATCGCGCGGCTGACCCACACGCTGACCGACCTGGGCTATCTTGAGTTCCACCCCCACATCGAGAAGTACGGCCTGGGCCTGGCGGTGCTGAACTTCAGCGTGGCCTACCTCGGCAACCTGGACGTGCGCGAGATTGCCAAACCGCTGATGCAGTCGCTGGCCAACGAAGTGGGTGCGACAGTGACGCTGGCGGCGCCACAGGCCCAGCACATGGTGTTCCTCGAGGTTGCACATGGCAACCCCACCTTTGCGCTGCGTGTCGGCGTGGGCGAGCAGGTACCGCGCGGCACCACCGCGGTCGGCCGCGCCTGCATGGCTGCACTGTCGGACCGCGACCAGAGACTCGAGGACTTCCGCCGACTGGTGACGCGCGAATCCGACTGGCCCCGCGTGCGGGCCGACATCGAACAGGCGTTTCGCGACTTCGACACGCATGGCCTGTGCTTGTCGCTCGGCGACTGGAACAAGGACGTTCACGCGGTCAGCGTGCCGATGCTGGGCTCCGATGGCCGCAAGGTGATGGCGTTCAGCGCCAGCATGCCCGCCCGCCAGGCCGACCGCGAGCGGCTGCTGGGCGAGGTCGGGCCAAAGCTGGTCGCGATGCGCGACCGCATTGCAGCGACGTTGGCCGGACGCTTCTAACCTTCTTTCAGCGCCGCGCGCAGCTGCGCGCCCAGATCCGGCCGGTGCGCGAACGGGTCGGTCGGGTTGCGCATCTTGACGATGTCCTCGGCACGCACCGCAACCGGCCCCAGCGCCCGCTCGTTCGGGTGGCTGAAGATGTAGAAGCGGTTTGCTTCCATGGCATCGAACACGAACTGCGCCACCTCGGCCGCGCTGACCTTGCCGCTGGCCACGGCCTTCTCGCCCAGGATCTTGGCAACCTTCTGGCTGGCAGTCAGCACTTCGCTCTCGTCGCGCATCTCACCGGGCCGTGCGCGCTCGCTGTGGATGATGCCGGTGGGCACGAAGTACGGGCACAACACGTGGGCGTGCACCTGCTCGGTCACCAGTGCCAGGTCCTGGTACAGCGTTTCGCTCAAGGCCACCACGCCGTGCTTGGTGACGTTGTAGGCGCCCTGGTTCGGCAGGTTCACCAGGCCAGCCATCGACGCGGTGTTGACGATGTGGCCCTGGTAGCTCGGGTCCTTCTTCGCCGCGGCTAGCATCATCGGCGTGAAGACGCGCACGCCATGGGCCACGCCCATCAGGTTCACACCGATGGTCCACTCCCAGTCCTTCAGCGTGTGTTCCCAGATCAACCCGCCAACAGAGATGCCGGCGTTGTTGAACACGAAGTGCGGGGTGCCGAAGTGCGCCAGTGTCGCGTCGGCCAAGGCCTGCATGCGCTCGGGGTTGGACACATCGAGCTGGAACGGCAGCACCTTGGCACCCAGCGCCTCGATCTCGACCGCGGCCTTGGCCAGGGGCTCGGGCATCACGTCCGCCATCACGACGTTCATGCCTTCGCGCGCAGCGATGCGCGAAGCCTCCAGGCCGAAGCCCGACGCCGCGCCGGTGATGACCGCGGTGCGGCCGCTGAAATAACCCATGGTGTGTCCTTCGAGAGATATCTAGTGGATAGGGTTGGCGCGTGCGATCAGCGCGTCAAACGGCGCGTTGCGGTGCAAGCTGCCGAAGGCGCCGAGCGAATCACCACTCGCAATGCGCGAATCGCAAAACGCCTGGAATACGAAGTCGGGTGCGTGCTGGCGCAACAGCGCGGCCTGCACGGCCAGCGCCACGTCGCGCGCCAGGACGCGCGCTTCGACCTCGTCGGTCAGGCCGTCCAGCCGCGTCGGCAGCGTTTCGACCAGGCGGTCGAAGGCAGCGTGCGCGCCACGGGCCGGCGCCAGCTCGGCCACCAGGGCATCGGCCACCGGCCCACCGCGCAACGAGCGCAGCAAGTCGATCGCCATGATGTTGCCCGCCCCTTCCCAGATCGAGTTCAGCGGCATCTCGCGGTAGATGCGCGCCATCAGGCCCTCGCCGTGCTCTTCGACATAACCGTTGCCGCCCAGGCATTCCATCGCTTCTTGCGCGAAGTGGCTGCCGCGCTTGCAGACCCAGAATTTTGCGACCGGCGTCAGCACACGCCGCATGATGGCTTCGTGGCCGCTCGCATCCTGGCCGTGCTCGGTGCGGTCAACTGTGCGTGCGACGCGCATGGCCAGCGCGGTGGCCGCCTCGCTCTCGAGCGCCAGGTCGGCCAGCACATTGCGCATCAACGGCTGCCCGATCAGCGGCTTGCCAAAGGCCTGGCGTTGTGCGGTGTGGTGGATCGCCAGCGACAGTGCCTGGCGCATCAGCGCGGCGGTGCCCAGCGCGCAATCGAGCCGCGTCAACGCGCCCATCGCCAGGATCTGCGGGATGCCGCGACCTTCGTCGCCGACAAGCCAACCCAGCGCGTCGCGGAACTCGACCTCTGAGCTCGCGTTGGCATGGTTGCCCAGCTTGTCCTTCAGCCGCTGGATCTCGACGTGGTTGCGCGCACCATCCGGTAGCCAGCGTGGCACCAGAAAGCAGCTGAGCCCTGCGCCAGTTTGCGCCAGCACCAAATGCGCATCGCTCATCGGCGCCGAAAAGAACCATTTGTGGCCGGTGATGCGGTAGCGCTCGCCCCACGCATCGGCGCCATCACGCTCGGCGCGCGTGGTGTTGGCGCGCACGTCCGAGCCGCCCTGCTTCTCGGTCATGCCCATGCCGAGCGTGACGCCGTTCTTTTGCGCCAACGCCAAGCCACGGGCGTCGTAGACCGGTGCGGTCAGCTTGGCGGACCAATCTGCGTGCAAGGCCGCGTTCGCCTTCAATGCCGGCGTGACCGCATAGCTCATCGATACCGGGCAAAGCACTGACGGTTCCAGCTCGGTGAAGAGCATGAAGCCGGCGGCGCGACGCAGGTGACCGCCGGGCCCTTCAGCCCACGGCGTGCCATGCAAACCATGGCCGACCGCAGCACCCAACAGCGCGTGGTAGCTCGGGTGAAACTCGACCTCGTCGACGCGCCGGCCCTGGCGGTCGTGGGTGTGCAGTGCCGGCGGGTTCACATTGGCCAGGCGGGCGTGCGCCTGCATCTGTGCACTGCCGGCTTCGACGCCCAATCGACTGAGCGCCACGTCGTCCGCGGCCAGGGCGTGGAACGCCAGCGCATCACGCAACGGCTGGTTGCCTTCGAACAGGTTCGCACCGACCAGCGGCGCGCTCTGGTTCGTCACTTCGTGGGTCGGTGTCGACGCGTTCATGGTTGCGCCCCAAGAACCGAAGGGCCGCTCCCGAGGTTCTTGTCCCCCGCGGGGGGCAGGCCGGGCGCCAGCCCGGACTTGGGGGCCGCTTTCAGCATCTCCTGGTGCGGGATGTTGTCTTCCTGGTAGGGCTCGCCGATCGGTTGGAAACCGAACTCGCTGTAGAACTTGACCAAGTGCGCCTGCGCACTGATGCGGTTCGGCTGGCCCGGATAAGCCTCGGCACAGCGCCGGAGGGCTTCAGCCATCATCACGCGGCCCAGGCCCGTGCCACGCAACTTGCCGTCGATCACCACGCGGCCGATCGACGGCTCGTCGTACTTCAGACCCGGGTCGACGACGCGCAGGTACAGCAGCAACTCACCGGCATGCGGGCCGGTCTCCGGCCGGCCCAGCAGGTGCCAGCTTTGCTGGTCCAGCCCATCGGCATCGAGGTAGGGGCAGTCCTGCTCCAGCACGAACACGCGCTGGCGCAACTGCAGCACGTCGTACAGGCCCTGCAGGCTCAAGCCCTCGAAGCGGCACCATTGCCAGTGGGTGGGGATCGTCGCCATCAAACCAGCTTGACGAGTTGCTTGCCGAAGTTCCTGCCTTTTAGCAGACCCAGGAAGGCCTCGGGCGCATTGGCAAGATCCTGCGCCACCGTTTCGCGGTACTTGAACTTGCCCGTCGCGACCAGCGTGCCCAGCTCCTTCAGCGCCTCGGGCCACACTTCCATGTGTTCGCTGACGATGAAGCCTTCGAGCTTCATGCGGTTGCTGAGGATCAGCTGCGGGTAGGCCATCGGAATCGGCTCACCGTTGTAGCCGGCGATCATGCCGCAGAAGGCCATGCGGGCGAACGCGTTGGTTCGCAGCATCACCGCGTCGAGGATCATGCCGCCAACGTTTTCGAAGTAGCCATCGATGCCGTTCGGGCAGGCTTCCTTCAGCGCTTTCGACAGCGATTTCAGGTCGGTGTGGGCCTTGTAGTCAATGCAGGCATCGAAGCCCAGCTCTTCAACCACCTGCGCGCACTTCTGCGGCCCGCCCGCAATGCCGACCACCCGGCAGCCCCGCGCCTTGGCCAGTTGGCCAACGGCACCGCCGACCGCGCCGCTGGCGGCGCTGACGACCACCGTCTCGCCCGCCTTCGGGTTGATGATCTTCACCAGGCCGTACCAGGCGGTGACGCCGGGCATGCCGACCGCACCGAGGTAGGCCGACAGCGGGATGTGCGCCGTGTCCACGTTCTGCAGCACGCCACGCTGGCTGGCGTTGACGACCAGGTATTCCTGCCAGCCGCCCATGCCGACCACCTTGTCGCCGGGCTTGAAGTGCTCGTTCTTCGACTCGACCACCTCACCGACGGTGCCGCCGATCATCACCTCGTTCAGCGGCTGCGGCGCGGCGTAGCTCTTGGCGTCGTTCATGCGGCCGCGCATGTACGGGTCCAGGCTCAGGAAGTGGTTGCGCACCAGCACCTGGCCGTCTGCCAACGCCGGCACCGGCGTCTCGACCAGGCGGAAGTTGTCGACAGTCGGCTCGCCCTCGGGGCGCGAGGCAAGCAGGATCTGGCGGTTGATCGTCGTCATGTTGTTTGTCCTTTCAGGTGTTGTCTGGGTCGTTGCGCTGCAGCGGTTTCAACTGCCGGCCCTTGGCAGGCAACGCTCTCACGAATTTGAACGTGCCGGTGGCGTGGGCGCACAAGTGGCCGTCGGCATCGACCACCGAGGCTTCGCAAAAGGCCATCGTCGTCGTGCGGTGCAGCAGCTTGCCGAGTGCGCGCAGCTGGCCTTCCGCCGGCCGCATGAAGCTGGACTTCATCTCGATCGTCGCGACACCCGGCCCGTCGAGGTTCATGCTGCGCGCCGCAACGGCCATCGCCACGTCCATCATCGTCATCAACACGCCGCCGTGCGCGACGTCCCACGAATTCTTGTGCGAATCGGTCAGGTCGACGCGCAACTCACTGGCGCCATTGGCGCAGGCATGCAGCTCCAGCCCCAGCCGCTCGACGAACGGCACGCGGACCGGAAAGGGCATCTTCGTCGACGCCAAGGCAGTCAGCCCCCGGTCAAGGCAGACACGCCGCCGTCCACCGCCAGGATCTGACCGGTGATGTGCTTGCCGGCGGCCGATGCGAAGAGCAGCGCCGCGCCCTTCAGGTCGTCGTCATCGCCGAGCCGGCCCATCGGCGCGTGGGCGGCCATCTTCTCGGCACCCAGTTTTTCGAGCAGGCCCTTGGTCATCCTGCTCGGGAAGAAGCCCGGCGCGATCGCATTCACCGTGATGCCGTGGCGGCCCCATTCGCCGGCCAGCGCGCGGGTGAAGTTCACCACCGCGCCCTTGCTGGTGTTGTAGGCGATCGTCTGCATCTCGGGCGGGTTGCCACCCAGGCCGGCGATCGACGCGACGTTGATGATGCGGCCGGCGCGGCGCGGGATCATGCTCGCGTTGGCCACCAGCTGGCTGAAGACGAAGAGGCTGCGGATGTTCAGGTTCATCACCTTGTCCCAGGCCTCCAGCGGGTGCGCTTCAGCCGGTGCGCCCCAGGTGGCGCCGGCGTTGTTGACCAGGATGTCGATGCGGCCCAGGCGCTGCATCGCGTCGTCCACGACACGCTTTGCGTCTTCGGGTTGACTGGCATCGGCCGCGACCCAGCGCGTGTCGATGCCCTTAGCCTGCAGATGGGCCGCGGCTTCTTCCAGGTCACCTGCCTTGCGTGACGACAGCAGGATCTTCGCGCCCGCTTCGCCCAGGCTTTCAGCGATCTGCAGGCCTAGGCCGCGCGAGCCGCCGGTGACCAGCGCGGTCTGCCCTTCCAGGTTCAGCAGTTGTTGAATCGGGGTGCTCATGTCGTGTCCTTGTCTCGTCGTCAGAACCAATCGTCTTGCATGTCGCGGCAGACGGCTTCACGGCTGCTCACCACCTTGAGCCAGCCTTCGACCAGCGGCAGCTCGTAGGCGAAGAAATAGCGGCAAGCAGCTTGTGCACCTTCGCGGCGCGATGCATCAGCGTCGCGCGCTGCCAGCACCACATCGAGCCAGATCCACGCGATCACCACGTGGCCAAAAGCCTGCAGGTAAGGCGTCGCGTTGGCCAACGCTTCTTCCGGCACGCCGGTGGCCCAGGCCGACTTGGTGGCGGCGCCCAGGCGCTGCACTGCTGCGCCCAGCTGCGTCGCGAACTCGGCCAGCCCTTCGGCATGGCCGGCGCGCTCGATCGTCTCGTTGATGCGGGTGGCCAGCAGCTTCAGGCCCGCACCGCCTTGCATCACCACCTTGCGGCCCAGCAGGTCCAGCGCCTGGATACCGTGCGTGCCCTCGTGGATCATGTTCAGGCGGTTGTCGCGCCAGTACTGCTCGACCGGGAAGTCGCGTGTGTAGCCGTAGCCACCATGCACCTGGATCGCCAGGCTGTTGGCCTCCAGGCACCATTGGCTCGGGAAGCTCTTGGTGATCGGCGTCAGCACCTCCAGCAGCAATGCTGCTTCAGCTGCCGCCTCTGGCGTGCCGGTGTGCTGCTCGTCGACCAGGCGCGCGCAGTACAAGCCCAAGGCCAGCGCGCCTTCGCTGAACGCCTTCTGTGCCAGCAGCATCCGCTTGACGTCCGCATGCTCGATGATCGGCACCTGCGGTCGCGCGGCGTCTTTGCCAGCTTCAGTGATCGGACGGCCTTGCGGACGCTGGCGTGCATAAGCCAGCGAAGCCTCGTAGCCGGCATAGCCCAACATCGCTGCGCCCAGGCCCACGGCGATGCGCGCCTCGTTCATCATGTGGAACATGCAGCGCAGGCCCTCGCCCGGCCGGCCGACGAGGTAACCCACCGCACCTGCCCGGTCGCCCGGCTTGAAGCGGCCTTCGCCGAAGTTCAGCAGCGTGTTCGTCGTGCCGCGCCAGCCGCACTTGTGGTTCAGGCCGGCCAGCGCCACGTCGTTGCGTTCACCGGTCAATTGCGCATCGGTGTCGACCAGCTTCTTCGGCACGACGAAGAGCGAAATGCCCTTGGTGCCCGGCACCAGCTTGCCGTCCGGCCCCGGGATCTTGGCCAGCACCAGGTGGATGATGTTCTCGGTCAGTTCGTGCTCGCCGGCCGAGATCCACATCTTGTTGCCGGTCAGGCGGAAGCGTGGACCAAGCGGATCGGCTTCGAAGTCGTCACCATCGGGCACGGCACGGGTCACGACGTCCGACAGACTGGAGCCGGCCTGCGGCTCGGACAAGCACATCGTGCCGGACCAGCGGCCGCTGAATTCGTTCAGCGCGAAGACGCGCTTCTGCGCCTCGGTGCCGTGCGCCATCAGCAGGTTCGCATTGCCCACCGTCAGCAGGCTGCCGCCGATGCCGACCGAGGCCTTGGCGAAGAAGGCATTGGCCGCCGCTTCCACCGTGTATGGCAGTTGCATGCCGCCGATCTCGTAGTCTTGCGCGGCGCTCAGCATGCCCGATTCGCCGAAGGCCTTCCACGCGTCGTGGGTGGCCTGCGGCAGGATCACCTTCTCGCCATCGAAGCGCGGCTCCTCGATGTCGATCAAACGGTTGAACGGCGCAAACTTCTCGCGTGCCAGGCGCTCGCTGGCGTCCAGCACCGAGCCGAAGGTCTCGCGCGAATGGTCGGCAAAGCGTGGCCGATCGACCAGCGAATCGGCGTGCAGCCAGTCGTAGAGCAGGAATTCGATCGTTGGTCGGAGCATGTCGGCCCTATCGTTTCATTGGTGCCACGGCCATCGTGCCCGAGGCTTTCATCACCAGCGTGCGCTGCTCGCCACTGACCGCGTAGACCTCGGCCTCGGTGAAGCTCAGCATGCGGCCGGCCTTCAGCACCTTCGCCTCGCATTCCAGCCGTTCGCCGCGGCCCGGTCGCAGCAGGCTGGTCTTCAGTTCGGCGGTGAGGATCCAATGGCCTTCGGGCGCCATCGTCTGCGCCGCCGCACCCATCGAGTGATCAGCCAGCGAAGCCATCACGCCGGCGTGGCATTGCCCGGTGTGCTGCAGGTGCTTGTTGGCCAACTGCATCACGGTCGAAACGGTGCCTTCACCAACTTCAACGGGCTCGACGCCGAGCTCGACCATGAACGGCGAGGCGGCAAAGAAGCTACGCAACGTACTGAGATCGATCTTCATCACGGCCTGTCGACTGGCGGCGCTCCGCAGGAGCCGCCGCTCTTCAAGTGGCGTGCGTGGATCCGGCTTTGCCGGTCCGCTGCGCGAGCCCCCTCGGGGGGCAGCCCCCGGAAGGGGGGCGTGGGGGCTCAAAGTACTTCGAAGATCCCGGCAGCGCCCATCCCGCCGCCGATGCACATCGTCACGCAGACCTTCTTCGCACCGCGGCGCTTGCCCTCGATCAGCGCGTGGCCGGTCAGGCGCTGGCCCGACACGCCGTACGGGTGGCCGACCGCGATCGCACCGCCGTTGACGTTGAGCTTGTCCATCGGGATGCCGAGCTTGTCGGCGCAGTACAGCACCTGCACCGCGAAGGCTTCGTTCAGCTCCCACAGGTCGATGTCGTTGACAGTCAGGCCCAGGCGGCTCAGTACCTTGGGCACCGCGAAGACCGGCCCGATGCCCATCTCGTCGGGCTCGCAGCCGGCCACGGCAAAGCCAAGGAAGCGGCCCAGCGGTTTCAAGCCCTTGCGCTCGGCATAGGCCTCGCTGACCAGCGCACAAGCGCCGGCGCCGTCGCTGAACTGGCTCGCATTGCCGGCGGTCACCACGCCGCCGGGCATGGCCGTGCGGATGTCCTTGATCGATTCGTAGGTGGTGCCTTCACGCAGGCCTTCGTCGGCGCTGCAGGTGACTTCCTTCGTCCGCAGGCCGAGCACCTTGTCGGCGACACCCGCCGTCACCGTGATCGGCACGATCTCGTCGTTGAACTTGCCTGCGGCTTGCGCGGCGCAGGCCTTTTGCTGGCTGCCAGCGCCGTAGTGGTCCATGCGCTCTTTCGGGATGTTGTAGCGCTTGGCCACGTTCTCGGCGGTCTGCAGCATGCTCCAGTAGATCTCAGGCTTGTGCTCTTTCAGCCAGCTGTCTTGCAGCATGTGGGTGTTCATCTCCTGCTGCACGCAGGAGATGCTTTCGACACCACCGGCCACGTAGACATCGCCTTCGCCGGCGATGATGCGTTGCGCAGCCATCGCGATCGTCTGCAAGCCGCTGGAGCAAAAGCGGTTGACCGTCGCACCGCTCACGGTGATCGGAAGCCCGGCGCGCAGCGCGATCTGGCGCGCGATGTTGGCGCCGGTCGCGCCTTCAGGATTGGCGCAGCCCATCAGCACGTCTTCGATCGCGCCAGGGTCGATGCCCGCGCGCTCGACGGCCGCCTTGACCGCATGGCCGCCCAGCGTGGCGCCATGGGTCATGTTGAAGGCGCCCTTCCAGCTCTTGGCCAGCGGCGTGCGTGCGGTGGAAACGATGACGGCTCGGCTCATGGCGGGCTCCTGGTGAATGGGAAAGTGTTCAGGCGCCAGCGCCAGCGGCCTGGCTGACGAGGCGGTGGTAGAAGCGGATCAGCTCGGCCAGGTTGGCAGCCGAGATGCGTTCATTGGTGCCGTGAAATCGCGGCAGGTCTTCGGGCTTCGCACGCACCGGCGAGAAGCGGTAGATGTGGTCACTGATCGCCTCGAAGTGGCGTGAGTCGGTCGCACCGATCATCAAGCCCGGCGCCACCAGGGTGCCGGGGAACACCTCGCGCACCGTCTTGTTGATCAGCTGGTACGAGGTCGATTCGGTGGGCGACACGCGCGAGGCTTCGCTCGCATTCGGCAGCGCCGACAGTTCGTAGCGCCCGCCGGGCATCAGGCCTTCAGCCACGTCATGCACATGGCCCATCACCGCCGAAGCGCTGTCGCCCGGCAGCAGGCGGAAGTTGACGGTCGCTTCGGCGCGACCGGGCAGCACGTTGTCCTTGTTGCCGGCGCTCGTCATCGTCAGCGCGGTGGTCGTGCGCAGCATCGCGTTGGTGCTGGCCTTGGCTTCGAGCTGCTTCTGCACCACCGGGCCGAACAGCCACAGGTTCGACAGCGCCACGCGGCCGAACCCGCTCATCTCCGGCGCAATGGTTTCGAACATCTCGCGTGCGACACCGCGGATGCCGCCCGGCAGCTGTTTGTCGTCCAGCCGCTTCAGCGCCGCGCTCATCATCGCGATCGCGCTCTCGCCTTTCGGCGGCGGCATCGACGAATGGCCCGGCGTGGCCGGCACCTTCAGCACCACCGACAGGTATCCCTTTTCAGCGATGCCGATCAGCGCGGCTGGTTTGCTCAAGCCCGGCATGATGCCGTCGGTGATCAGCAGGCCTTCGTCGATGACGAAATCCATCCGCTCGCCGCGCGACTTCAGCAGCGCCGCGATCTGCTTCGCACCGCGCTCACCGCTGACCTCTTCATCGGCGCCGAAAGCCAGGTGGATCGTGCGCTTCGGTTGGAAGCCGCTGGCGGCCAGCAGCTCCATCGTTTCCATCTGCGCGATCAGGTTGCCCTTGTCGTCCCATGCACCACGGCCCCAGACGAAACCGTCTTTCACGGTGCCGGCAAACGGTTGCTCGGCCCAGTCGCCCTCGGTGCCGGGAGATACGGGCACCACGTCCTGGTGCGCCATCAGCAAAATGGGCGCGAGCTTCGGGTCAGAGCCCTTCCAGGTGTAGAGCAGGCTCAAGCCCCCGACCACCTCGCGCTGCATCACCGCATGCGCCTTCGGGTAGCGCGCCTGCAGCATCGCGTGCAGCTGGGCGAACTGGTCGGTGTTCTGCGCCGCATCGTCCTGGCTGGACACGGTGCGCGCGCGGATCGCCTCGGCCAGGTGCGCAGCCGCACCTGCTTCGTCCACCGCCAGCGGCGGCGCCGGCGGCACATCGAGCTGGCGCGAGCCCTGGCGCAGCGTGTTCACCGCAACGGCGGCGACCAGCAGGCCCAGCACGGCCAGGATCGTGAGCAGCAGGCGCTTGAGCATCACACCGTTCAGTTGAAGCTCTTGCCTTCAGCCACCAGTTGCGCCAGCAGCGGCGCCGGTTGCCAGAACTCGGCGTCGTCGTTCGGGTTCTGGGAAAAACGCTTCATCGCCTGCGCCACGTTGTACAGGCCGTAGGTGTCGGCGTAGCACATCGGGCCACCGCGGTGCAGCGGGAAGCCATAGCCGGTCAGGTAGACCATGTCGACATCCGATGCGCGCTGCGCGATGCCCTCTTCCAGCAAACGCGCGGCTTCATTGACCAGCGCGAAGACCAGGCGGTGCACGATCTCGTCATCGCTGATCTGGCGCGGCGTGATGCCCGCCGCCTTGCGGTGGTCTTCGATCATCTTCTCGACCACGGCCGAGGGGATCGCGTCGCGCTTGCCCGCCTGGTAGTCGTACCAGCCGGCGCCGGTCTTCTGGCCGAATCGGCCCATCTCGCACAGCAGGTCGGCCGTCTTCGAATAACGCAGATTCGGCTTTTCGAGATAGCGGCGCTTGCGGATGTACCAGCCCACATCATTGCCGGCCAGGTCACCCATGCGGAACGGGCCCATCGCGAAACCGAACTTCTCGACTGCCTTGTCGACCTGGCTCGGGTTGCAGCCCTCTTCCAGCAGGAAGCCGGCCTGGCGGCTGTACTGCTCGATCATGCGGTTGCCGATGAAGCCGTCGCAGACACCCGAGACGACACATGTCTTCTTGATCTTTTTGCCCAGCGCCATCACGGTGGCGAGCACGTCCTTCGCGGTCTTCTCGCCACGCACCACTTCCAACAGCTTCATGATGTTGGCGGGGCTGAAGAAGTGGGTGCCGATCACGTCCTGCGGACGCTTGGTGAACGCGGCGATCTTGTTGACGTCGAGCGTCGATGTGTTGGAGGCCAGGATCGCACCCGGCTTCATCACCTTGTCCAGTTGCTCGAAAACGGCCTTCTTGACCTCCATGTCTTCGAACACCGCTTCGATCACGATGTCGGCATCGCCGATGGCTTCGTAGCTCAGCGTCGTGCTGAGCTGGCTGATGATGGCCTCGTACTTCTCGGGCTTGAGCTTGCCCTTCTTGACCTGGCCTTCGTAGTTCTTGCGGATCGTCGCGACGCCGCGTTCCAGCGCGTCCTGCTTCATCTCGAGGATCACGACCGGCGTGCCCGCCGACAGGAAGTTCATCGCGATGCCGCCACCCATGGTGCCGGCGCCAATGATCGCCACCTTCTTGATCTCGCGCAGCGGCGTGTCTTCCGGCACGTCGGCAATCTTGCTGGCCGCACGCTCGGCGAAGAAGGCATGGCGCAGCGCCTTGCACTCGGGCGTCATCATCAACGAGACGAACAGCTCGCGCTCATAGGCCAGGCCGTCTTCGAATTTCTTGCCGACCGACGCTTCGACCGCATCCACGCACTTCAGCGGCGCCGGGAAATTCTTCGCCATCGCACCCACGGTGTTGCGGGCGAACTGGAAGTAGCCGTCCGGGTTCGGGTGCTTGACCTTCAGGTCGCGCACCAGCGGCAGCGGGCGCTTGTCGGCCACCTCGGTGGCGAAGGCGATCGCGCCGGCCAGCAGGTCGCCGTCGATCATCTTGTCGAACAGCTTCTGGCCCGGCAGCGATGCGAGCAGCTCGCTCTTCACCGCGTCACCGCTGACGATCATGTTCAGCGCCGTCTCGGCGCCGAGCACGCGCGGCAGGCGCTGCGTGCCGCCGGCACCCGGCAGCAGGCCGATCTTCACTTCCGGCAGCGCCACGTTGGCGCCGGCCGAGGCCACGCGGTAGTGGCAGCCCAGCGAGAGTTCGAGGCCGCCACCCATGCAGACGCTGTGGATCGCCGCGACCACCGGCTTGCTGCACAGCTCGACCAGGCGGATCAGCGACAGCAGGTTCGGCTCGGCCAGCGCCTTGGGCGTGCCGAACTCCTTGATGTCCGCGCCGCCCGAGAATGCCTTGCCGGCGCCGGTGATCACGATGGCCTTCACATGGGCGTCGGCCTGTGCGCGCTCCAGCCCTTCAGCCACGGCCAAGCGGCTCGCATGGCCCAGTCCATTGACCGGCGGATTGTTCAGCGTGATGACGGCCACCGGGCCGTGAAGTTCATAGCTGGCGCTCATGTGTGGGGTCCCTTCAGGGTGACGTCAAACGTGGCAAAAATAGAACGATCGTTCGATTCTAGGGACAATCGAAAGCCCTTCAGTGTCTCTGCAGTGACAGGGGATGGGCTAGGTGAAACCCTAGTCCTTCGCGGCCCTGCTCGCCCGCCATTCGCAGCCCCATTGGTGACGCGACGATCGCCTGGGTAACGGCCCGGTAACGGCCCCTTCCTAGAGTCCAGCTCAGACTCACAAGGAGGTCGATCATGCGCCGCACCCCCATCGACACCGACTCGGACGAACCCACTGGCCGGCCCCTGTTCAGCTGGCTTTCGGAAGGCTCAGACGGCCTCGCGGCCGATCACTTTGCCCCGCGTCTGTTCGCCACTGAGGTGGTGCCAATGGCCTCGATCCCGGCGCTCGGCGATCTGTCGTTCCGCGGCCCGGCGCTGACCGATCTCTTCACCAGCACGCCACTCCCGTCTGCTGCGATCGGTGTCGATTCTTTCGCGGGCTTCGCGTGGCACACACCCATGCACCAGCCAGCCCAGCAGGCGACCCAAGCGCCCGGCCCCACACCGCTCGCAGCCGGGCCATTGATCACCGTCTCCGACGCCATGGTCGACGAGTCAGACGGCCACCTGACCTTCACCGTCACGCTCGATGCCGTCTCGGCCCAATCGGTCAGTGTCAGCTATAACAACAGCAACCTCACCGCCGCCAGCGGCAGCGACTATGTCGCGCAGACGGGCACGCTGACCTTCGCACCCGGGCAGACAAGCCTGACGATACAAGTCCCGGTGATCGACAACGGGACCGCGGAGAACACAGAGTACCTGGCACTGAACCTGCACAACGCCGTCAACGGCACCATCGTTCAGCCCACGGCCTGGGGCACGATCGTCGACGACGACGACCCGCCCGGCACGCCGACCGTGCACATCGGCGACCGCGTGGTCGACGAAACGGCCGGCACCGTCACCTTCAACATCACGCTGGACAAGCCCAGTGTCGGCGCGGTCAGCGTCGACTACGCCACCGCCAACGGCACCGCCATCGCCGGCTCCGACTACGTCGCCGAAGCCCTGCAGACCCTGAACTTCGCCGCCGGCGAGGTCAGCAAGACCATCACCGTCGACCTGATCAACGACAGCAGCGCCGAAGCTGCCCAGTACTTCGACCTGGTGTTGTCGAATGTGGTGGGCGGCACGTTGGCACCCGAGGCCCACGGCCGCGCCACCATCGGCGCCAATGACTCGGCACCGGTCGGCGCCCCGATGATCACGGTGTCCGACGCGGTCGTGGGCGAGGCCGACGGCTATCTCGAGTTCGTCGTGTCGCTGAGCGCACCGTCGACCCAGACGGTGACCGTCGGCTTCAACAACAGCAACGTGACCGCGGCCCACGGCAGCGACTATCTCGCGCAGACCAACACACTCACCTTCACGCCGGGGCAGACGACGCAGACGGTGCGCATCCCGATGCTCGACAACGGCACGCAGGAGAACACCGAGTTCCTGACGCTGAATCTTTACAGCCCGGTCAACGCCACCATCTCCCGTCAATACGGCTGGGGCAACATCGTCGACAACGACGCCGTTCCCGGCACCCCCGTCGTGCGAGTGAGCGACCGGGTGGTCGACGAAGCCGCTGGCACGGTGACCTTCAATGTCACGCTGGACAAGCCCAGCACCGGCACAGTCAACGTTGACTACGCCACCGCCAACGGCAGTGCGACCGCCGGCTCGGACTATGTCGCCACAGGCACGCACACGCTGACCTTTGTCGCCGGCGAGGTCAGCAAGACCGTCACCGTGGACTTGACCAACGACAGCAGCGCCGAAGGCCGCGAGTACTTCGACCTGGTGCTATCCAACGTCGTGGGCGGCACGTTGCTGCCCGAGGCACATGGCCGCGCCACGATAGGCGCCAATGACAGCGCGCCGGTGGGCGCACCGCAGATCACCGTGACCGACGCGGTGGCAGGCGAGTCCGACGGCATGCTGCAGTTCGTCGTGTCCTTGAACGCGCCGTCCACCCAGACTGTCACTGTCAACTACAACAACAGCAACCAGACGGCCGTCCACGGCAGCGACTACCTCGCCGTCTCGGGCACGCTGACCTTCGCGCCGGGACAGACCACGCAGACCGTGCTGCTGTCGGTGCTCGACAACGTGACCCAGGAGAGTACCGAGTTCCTGACGCTGAACCTGTACAGCGCGGTGAACGGCACCATCGTTCGCCAGGCTGGCTGGGGCAGCATCGTCGACAACGACTCGACCACCGGTACGCCGGTGCTGCGGGTGAGCGACCAGGTGATCGATGAAGCCGATCGCACGGTCACTTTCACCATTGCATTGGACAAGCCGAGCACCGAGACCGTCAGCGTCAACTTCGCCACGGCCAGCGGCAGCGCCACCGCCGGGTCGGACTTCGTCGCCCAGTCCACCCACACGCTGAGTTTCCTCGCCGGTGAGGTAAGCAAGACCATCACGGTCGACCTCGTCAACGACGGCAGCAACGAACCCGGCGAGTACTTCGATCTCGTGCTGTCAACGCCGGTCGGCGCCACGCTGCCCGACACCAACGCCCGCGTCTTCATCGCGCCGAACGACGCACCGACTGTCGGCTCGCCGATGATCACCGTGTCCGACGCGGTGGCGGGCGAGTCCGACGGCACGATGCAGTTCGTCGTCTCGCTCAGCGCCCCGTCCACGCAGACCATCACCGTCAACTACAACAACAGCAACCAGACTGCCGCCCACGGCAGCGACTACCTGGCTCAATCAGGCACGCTCACCTTCGTGCCGGGTCAGACGACCCAGATCGTGACGATCCCGGTGCTGAGCAACAGCACGGCGGAAAACACCGAGTTCCTGACGCTGAACCTGTACAGCGCCGTCAACGGCACCATCGCCCGCCAAGTGGGCTGGGGCAGCATCGTCGACAACGACGCCGTCACCGGCACGCCAGCCGTGAGCGTCAGCGACGGCATCGTCGACGAGGCCGCGGCGAGGGTCACCTTCACCGTCACGCTCGACAAGCCCAGCACGAGCCAGGTCAGTGTCAACGTCGCCACCGCCGATGGCACGGCCAGCGCCGGCTCGGACTACGAATCGCAGGCCAGCCAGAAGCTCGTCTTCGGCCCGGGCGAGATGAGCAAGACCGTGGTCATCGACCTGCGCAGCGACGCCGCCTCCGAAGCGACCGAGTACTTCGACCTCGTGCTGTCCGGCGCGGTCAATGCGACCATCGCCGATGCGCGCGGCCATGTCTTCATTCCGCAAAACGACGGCGCGACGATCGGCTTGCCGACCATCGCCGCTGCGGCCATTTCGGCAGGCGAAGCGGGTGGGTATGTCGAATTCGTCGTCAGCCTCGACGCCCCGTCGACGCAGACCATCAGCGTCAGCTACAACAACTCCAACGGCACGGCGGCCCACGGCAGCGACTACCTGGCCCAGTCGGGCACGCTGGTCTTCGCGCCGGGCGAGACGACCCAGGTGCTGCGCATGCCCGTGCTCGACGACGTCGCGGCCGAATCGACCGAGACCTTCAGCCTCAACCTGTTCAGCCCGGTCAACGCACAGGTCGGCACCTCGCAGGTCGTGGTCTCGATCATCGACAACGACAACCCGCCACCACCCAACCAGGTGATCGACCTGGGCACGGCCAACGGCGACATCCTCATCGGCCGCGCAGGCGGCAATGAGGTCGAAGGTGGCCAGGGCAACGACGCGCTCGACGGGGTCGACGGCGTCGTGATGCGCGGCGGTGCCGGCAACGACCTGTACATCGTTGAGTCGAACACCGACGCCGTCACCGAACTCGCCGCCGAAGGCGCCGACAAGGTCGCCAGCTACATCAGCTACACGCTGGGCGCGAATGTCGAGAACCTGATCCTGCGTGGCACGGCGGCCAACGGCACCGGCAACTCGCTGGCCAATGTGATCACCGGCGACAACGTCAACAACACCCTCAACGGCATGGCCGGCAACGACACGATGGCCGGCGGCCTGGGCAACGACACCTACATCGTCGCCAACGGCGGTGACGTGGTGATCGAGGCTGCGAGCGAAGGCACGGACCTGGTCAAGAGCTCGGTCAGCCACACGCTGTCCGCCAACGTCGAGAACCTGACGCTGACCGGCGCCGGTGCGGCCAACGGCACCGGCAACACCCTGGCCAACGTGATCACCGGCAACGTGGCCGACAACACGCTCAATGGCGGGGCCGGTGCCGACACGATGGCCGGCGGGCTGGGCGTCGATACCTACCTGGTCGACAACGCCGGCGACGTGGTCAACGAAGCCGTTGACGAGGGCGACGACCTGGTGCAGACCTCGGTCACCTGGGCACTGGGCGACAACATCGAGCACCTGACGCTGACCGGCAGCGCCGAGATCGACGGCACCGGCAATGAGCTGGCCAACCTGCTCACCGGCAACGCCGCCAACAACCAGCTTGAAGGTGAGGAAGGCAACGACACGATGGTCGGCGGCCTCGGCAGCGACACGATGATCGGTGGCTTGGGCGACGACACCTACGTCGTCGCCAACGGCACCGACGTGGTCACCGAGGCAGCGGCGGAAGGCACCGACCTGGTCCAGAGCGCGATCAGTCACACGCTGGCCGCCAACGTCGAGAACCTGACGCTAACGGGCACCGGCGCGGCCAGCGGCACCGGCAACACCTTGGCCAACGTGATCACCGGCAACGTGGCCAACAACACGCTCAATGGTGGTATCGGCGCCGACACGATGGCCGGTGGCTTCGGCAACGACACCTACTCGGTCGACAACGCCGGCGATGTCACCACCGAAGGCGTGGATGAGGGCACCGATCTGGTCCAGAGCTCGGTCACCCGCACGCTCAGTGCCAATATCGAGAACCTCATCCTGACCGGCACAGCGAACATCAACGGCACCGGCAATGCGCTGGCGAATGTGATCACCGGCAACAGCGGCGACAACGCCCTGAGCGGCGGTGCCGGTGCCGACACGATCACCGGCGGCGCCGGAGCTGACTCACTGAACGGCTACACCGGCGCGGACGTCTTCGTGTTCAGCAGCCTGACCGGCAGCGACACTGTGGCGGACTTCAGCAGCGGCGGTGACGTCTTCCGCATCAGCCAGGCCGGCATCCACATCGGCGACGGCGACTCGGTCGTCGACAACGGGGCGCTACGAGCCGCACCAGGCGGGTTCTCGACAGCGGCTGAACTGGTGATCTTCACTGCGGACATCGCCGGCGCGATCACCACCGCCAGCGCCGCAGCGCAGATCGGCTCAGCCACCAGCGCCTATGCGACGGGAGCCGATGTGCTGTTCGTGGTCGACAACGGCAGCCAGAGCGGCATCTTCCGCTTCCACTCCTCGGGCGCTGATGCGCTGGTCACCGCCGACGAGCTGACCATGGTGGCATTGGTCAACGGCGACTTGACGGCGTTGACCGACTACACGTTCGGACCTTGAGACAACACCGCCATGAACGTCTTCCTGCGCAGCCGCGCGCGGCTGTTCGTTGCCGCGCCCGGGGTTCATTCATGAGCGCATCCCCCACCCGCGCCCTGGCCCCGCCGCTCGACAGCGCCCTGGCCACCGCCTGGCAGGCAAGCGCACGCCGACTGATTGCCGGCGGCAGCGCCGCCATCGTGCTCGGCTTGCCCTCGAAGGCCACGCGGCCTGGCCCCGTCCCATAGATGGTTGTCATGGCGTCCAGACCCGCGGTGAACCCGCTTGACGCTGCATCGCGCACCGTCCTAGAGTGCGCCAACAAGCGAAGCGCTGGAGGGACACCACGCGATGAACGCCGAGTTGCCGGCCGCCGATGGCGCACGGCCCCACGAGGCCGCGCCGCGCGTTCATCTGCTGGGCCTGCCTCGCCTGCAGTGGCCCGACGGCCACCAGCACCTGCTGCAGCGGCGCGACGCCGCCTTGCTGGCCCTGCTCGCACTCGAAGGCGCCGTGCCCCGCTCGCGTGCCGCCAGCCGCATCTGGCCTGATGCCGACAGCGAAGGCGCGCGCAACAACCTGCGCCAGCGCCTGTTCCGCCTGCGGCGCACCGCGGAGCGCGACCTCGTCAGCGTCGGCGACGTGCTGCGCCTGGCCGACGGCATCGAGCACGACCTGCAACCACCGGCGGCCCCGCTGGGCAATGGCACACCAGACCTTGACGGCGAGCTGCTGGGCACCTTGGACTACAGCGACTGCGCCGAGCTGGCCGACTGGGTGCAGGCCGCGCGCGAGCGTTGGCGCGCTGCCCGCGCACAGGCACTGGCCGACCTGGCCGGCCGGCTCGAAGAGGCACGCGACATCGAAGGCGCATTGGTCCACGCGCAGCGCCTGCTCGATGAGGACCCGCTGCAAGAGCCTGCGCATCGCCGCGTGATGCGCCTGCACTACCTGCGCGGCGATCGGGCGACGGCGCTGGCCACCTACACGCGCCTGATCGACCTGCTGGCCCGCGAGTTGCGCGCCGAGCCCGAGCCCGACACCCGTGCGCTGGCCCGGCTGATCGAGCAAGGCGGCGCGCTGGCCCACACCGCGGCACGGCCGCTGCCGCCTGCCGTGCTGCGGCCCCCGCGGCTGATCGGGCGCGAGCGCGAGCTGCAGGCGCTCGAAGCCGCCTGGCATGACGGCGCAACGGTGGTGCTGCTCGGCGAGGCGGGCATCGGCAAGAGCCGGCTGCTGGGTGACTTCGCTGCCACGCGCGGACCGCATGTGGCCGTGGCTGCACGCGCCAGCGACGCCCCGGTGCCCTATGCGCTGCTGGCGCGGCTGCTGCGCGCCCTGCCCGCGCCGCAGGCCCTGCCCGGCTGGGCCCGCCACGAGCTGGCGCGCCTGCTGCCCGAGTGGGGCGATCCACCACCCGGCCGGCTGGACCCACTGCACCTGCGGGCGGCCGTGGCGGCGTTGCTGGCTGACGCCGTGGCGCAGCGGCCGCTGAAAGGCACCGGCGTGGCGGTGCCGTTGTGCATCATCGTCGACGACCTGCATGCCGCCGATGCCGCCACGCTGGAGCTGCTGCCGGCGCTGCTGGCCGAGCCGGGCGACATTCGCTGGTTGCTCGGATCACGGCCGCTGCCTGACACAACCGAGCCGACCGAAGACGCGACGCCTGCCCCATCGAGCACACCGCTGGCCATCTGCCTGGCAGCGCTGGCGGCAATCGAACAACCACCACCACGGCCGCTGCAGCTCGCGCCGCTGGACGCTGCCGGCGTATACACGCTCGTCGCTTCGCTCGACCTGCCGGGCATCGACGCGCAGGTCTGGGCACCGGCGCTGTGGCGACGCAGCGGCGGCAACCCGCTGTTCCTGCTGGAAACGCTGCGCGCCCTGCTGCGCGACGACCACGCCGCATCGCCTGGCGAGCTGCCCACGCCGGCGCCGCTGGCCCGGCTGATCGAGCGCCGGCTCGACCGGCTGCGGCCGCCAGCACTGCGCCTGGCGCGCATGGCCGCGCTGGCCGGCGGCGACTTCGACATCGAGCTGGCCGCCGCCGTGCTCGGCCAGCATGTACTCGACCTGGCGGACCCGTGGCGCGAGCTGCAGGACGCGCACATCGTCCGCGACGACGCGTTTGCGCACGATCTGGTGCTCGAAGCCACCCGCGCCGCCGTGCCCGACACGGTCGCCCGCTCGCTGCACGGTCAGATCGCTGCCCAGCTGGCAACTCGCGGCGTCTCACCGGCACGCGTGGCTTCGCACTGGCAGGCCGCGCAACGCTGGCATGAGGCGGCGCAGGCGCACGAGGCCGCCGCCGGCGAGGCCCTCGCGGCTTCGCGCCGCAGCGACGAACTCGCGCACCGCCGCCTGGCAGTTGACGCGTGGATCGAGGCCGGCGCGTCCGACGAGGCCTTCCGCGTTCGGGTCGACACGCTCGAGGCCCTGCTGCTGATCGAAACCGTGGACCATGCGCAGGCCATGGCAGACGGGCTGCTGGCCGACGCACGCAGCGACGCACAGCGGCTGGACGCGCAGCTGGCCAGGGCCCAGACGCTGCTGATGGCGGTGCGCCACGACGAAGCGCTGGCTGCCGCCAGGGCGGCGCGCGCATTGGCGATCGCTGCCATCGACCCGCGGCGAGAGCGCCGTGCCGCCCGCTATGTGGCGGTCGCGCTGGCGCAGTCCGGCCATGCGGAAGACGCCGTCGGCCTGCTCGAACCCTATCGCGCCGGCTTGCCAGCGGACCCGGGCGACGACGACACCTACGCCTTCTGGTCTGATTTTTCGTATGTGCTGCACACCGCGCGCCGCCTCAGCCGCAGCGTCGAGGCGCTGGAGCACGCCATTGCCGGCAGCCAGGCCCACGGCGACCTGGCCGAGACCTTCAGCACGCTGTCCAACCTGTCCGGTGTGAAGGGCAACCTGGGCCGTCTCGATGAAGCCCTGGTGGACGCAGAGCGGGCCCAGCGCCTGGGTGAACGCCTGGGCGAGGCCGGTGGCGTGCCGGCCGGCTCGGTCGAGATCCACCTAGGGCTGCTGCATGCCGCCTGCGGCCACCTGGGGCAGGCCTTGCGCCACTTCGACGCGGCATTGGCAATGTTTGCGCAAGCCGGCCAAGGCACCTGGGCGACGATCGCGAGCAACCACCGCGCCAACCTGATGCTGCAACTAGGCCAGATCACCCGCGCACTGCAGGCCCTGCCGGCAGACGACGAGTCGGTGCACCGGCCGACACGCTCGCGCCGGCTGGTCATCGCATCACGCATTGCCGGCGCGCTGCAGCACGACCCCCGGCCGTTGCTGAACGAGGCCCTGACAATGCTCGGCGAGCACGGTGATCCGTACGGCCGGCTGCTGGCCGCGATCGACGGGCTGCGCCTGGCCGAACCGGCCGATGCCGAGCAGCAGGCCTGCGCGCTCGAAAGCGAGGCCGAGCGCATCGAGTACCTGGCGGTGGCCGTCAAGGCGCGCTGGTATCGCATCGATGCATTGCACCGCGGCGGCCGGCTGAAGCAGGCCAGCGCACTGGCCCACCAGGCACTGGCCGGGCTGGCCCGCATCAAACCCTGGGACATGTACCTGCCCGAGGCCTGGTGGATCGCGCACCGCGTGTTCAGCGACAGCGGCGACGCGCCCGCCGCCAACAGCGTGCTAGCCACCGCGCAGGCCTGGATCGCCGCCGCCCTGCGCGACGTGCCGGCCGAGTTCCACGACAGCTTCACCCAGCGCAACCCGGTCAACCGTGCGCTGCTAAGTGTCCTGTCCCGCCAATAGCTGCCATTGAGATTCGACCAGATGGTGATGATCGTGCGTCCGGACGGCAGGGCAGATACCCAGCGTATCTGCCCTGCTGGCCGGGCGCGCGAGGGCGCCATCTGGTCGAACCCGACGGGCGGGCCGAAATGGGGCGCTCGCAGCGCCGCCAAGCCGAACCGATACCACGAGGTATCGGCTCGGCTCGTCGACTCGCGATCATCCCCATTGCGGCCCGTCGCAATGACAGTTATTGGCGGGACAGGACACTATCGGTAACGGCGCGGTAACAGCGGTCCGCTTAGGGTATCGACAGGGCCGCCGCGTCACTGCGGTCTCATCGGCCGGGATGAGCCGCGAGGAGCACGCGATGCGATCCATCTTCTTCTTCGAGTCGATGATCACGCCGCGGATCATCACCTTCCTGTACTGGTTGCTGTTGCTGGCCACGGTGGCCGCCGGTGTCACCACCGCCGTCAGCCTGGGCCCGCTCGCCTTCCCGGGCGTCGCCGCCGGCCTGGTCGTCATTGCCGGCGGGGCGCTGGGCGCGCGGGTCGGCTGCGAGCTGTTGATCGTGCTGTTCAAGATCAACGAGAGCATGGAGACGGTGTCGCACCGGTTGTAGCGAACGTGCCCAGCCCAGGCACCAGCCACGCCCGGTCTTCAGTGCGTGGCCTCCTGGCAAGGCACGGTGTGCAGCTTCCTGGCCAGCGCCTCGCTCTGCCACGCTGCACTGCAGGCGACGTGATCGACCGCCCGCATCACGCTGGCCACATAACCCTCCGGGCCGGTGACCAGCACTTTTCGCAGGAAGGTGTCGGGGTCGGGCATCGGCACCGGCGACAGGCTCGGGGCACACGTGCCCGGTATGTCGGCATTCTGGAATTCGGAGCGGCTCATGACGATGAAGTCCACGCGCCCCAGGCAAAGCCGGCCTAGGTTGCTGACGTGATCGGCCGCGTCCTCGCGGCGCAGGTCGCCGCGTTCCAGAAGCGGCGTCAATGGTTTGTAGATGTGGCCGAGGATGCCGCCGAGCGTGCGGCCTCGCAGGTCTGCCCAGACCTTGGGCGTCGGCATGTTGCGCGTGACGAGGACGTTCTCGTCGAACAGCACGGCGCGCGACCAGTGAACCCGCTGGCTGATCTCGGGCGCGACGAAGTTCGGCGACAGAAAGAGCGCCACCCCGCGGAAGTCGCCGCGCGACAGGTAGGCCTCGGTCAAGCGACGACGGGGCACGTTCTCGAGCGTGTGCTGCAACTCGGGTGGCAGTTGCTGGTTCAGCAACATCACGAACGCATCCGCCATGCCCGGACCGATCGCCATCACGAAGGGCGGCTGCAGGTAGCTGTTCAAGGCGATCGGACGCTCGTCGCCGGCCGATTCGGCCCACGAGGTGTTGGCCAACAGGCTGGCGAGGAGGACGCACTCAAGCCGCCACTGTCGAGAGCCGAGCTTCATGCCACCGAGTCTCCCGCAAGCCACCCTCGGATGTCTATGGCCGTCACCCAGCGTCTCGTCCGCCGCGAGCCGGCCCCATCGAGCCTAGTCCAGTGAAACGGACTAGGGGAGACCCTGCTCACCCCGGCCCACTGCCGCGCTGGCTGGGGCGGCTATGCTCGCGGCTTCACTTTTTGGCGCCGCCATGCTCACTGTCCTCAACTGCCGCCTGGCCCCGCTGGCCCTGTTGATTGCCAGCCTGTTCGCTGCACCCGCCGCGCTGGCGGCTGACGACGCCACGGACGCGGCACCGAAGAAACCCACCTGGAACGTGAACCAACCGCCGGGCGAAGCGCGCACGGCCGAGCTGGACGTGCGCACCGGCACCTGGATGAGCGTGGATGTCAGCCCGGACGGCCGGACGCTGGTGTTCGACCTGCTGGGCGACCTGTACCTGCTGCCGATCGCCGGCGGCGACGCCAAGCCGCTGACCCATTCGATCGCCTGGGAGCACCAGGCCCGCTTCTCGCCCGACGGCAAGCAGATCGCCTTCATCAGCGACGCCGGCGGTGGCGACAACGTGTGGGTGATGAACGTCGACGGCAGCGGTGCCCGAGCCGTCAGCAATGAAGACTACCGCCTGCTGAACAACCCGGTCTGGCACCCGAACGGCCAGTACATCGCGGCGCGCAAACACTACACCGGCACCCGCTCGGCGGGTTCGGGCGAGATCTGGCTCTACCACGTCAGCGGCGGCAAGGGCATGGCGCTGAACGAGAAGCCGAACTGGCAGAAAGACCTGGGTGAGCCGGCCTTGTCGCCCGACGGCAGGTTTCTCTACTATTCGCACGACGCGACGCCCGGCAAGACCTTCGAGTACAACAAGGACTCGAACAAGGAGATCTTCAAGATCTTCCGCCAGGACCTGTCCGACGGCTCGGTCGAACCCTTCGTGCAAGGCCCGGGTGGCGCGATCCGCCCGACCCCTTCGCCTGACGGCAAATACCTCGCCTTCGTGCGCCGCGTGCGCAACCAGAGCACGCTGTTCCTGAAAGACCTGGCGACCGGCGTCGAACGCGCCGCATGGCCGGGGCTGGAGCGAGACCTGCAGGAAGCCTGGTCGGTCTACGGCGTCTACCCGGCCTTCGCGTGGACCCCCGATTCGCGCATGATCGTGACCTGGGCCCGCGGCAAGCTCTGGCGCGTCGACCCTTTCAGCAACACCGCCGTCGACATCCCCTTCCACGTGAAGGACACGCGTGAGCTGCGCAACGCCCAGCGTGTGCCGCAGACGGTGGCGCCAGATGAATTCCCGGTCCATCAATTGGGCTCGGTCAACGTGTCGCCCGATGGCCAGCGCGTCGTCTACTCGGCGCTCGGCCACCTGTACCTGAAGAACCTGCCGAACGGCAAGCCCTACCGGCTGACCACCAGCAACGAGCGCTTCGAGTTCTTCCCCAGCTTCTCGCGCGACGGCAAGGAGCTGGTCTTCGTGACCTGGAACGACGAGCAACTCGGCTCGGTGCGCAAGCTGCAGCTGGACACCAGCCGCGAGACCGTGCTGACCACCATGCCCGGCAAGTACCTCGAGCCGCGCTTCTCGCCCGACGGCAAGAGCGTCGTCTACACCAAGGCGCGCGGCGGTCTGCTGACCTCGCCGTGGCATGGGCTCGACCTCGGCGTCTACCTGGCCCGAAGCGATGGCCAAGCCGCCCCGGCCCGCTTGACCAAGGAAGGCGAGGCGCCGCAGTTCGGCGACCGCAACGACGAGGTCTACGTCTCGCGCTTCGTCATGAGCAACGAGGTCGACATGCAGCGCAAGCTGGTGCGCATCGACCTGAAGGACCGGCAGGAGACCGAGGTCGCGCACGGCGAGTTCGTCTCGGACTACGCCGTCTCGCCGGATGGCCAGTGGCTCGGCTTCACCGAACGCTTCCATGCCTATGTGGCGCCGCTGCCGCGTACCGGCAAGTCGGTCTCGGTAGGCCCGAAGATGGACGCGCTGCCGGTGCGCCAGCTCGACGTCAACGCCGGCCTGGCGATGCACTGGAGCGGCGACAGCAAGCAGCTGCACTTCTCGATCGGCGACGAGCTGTTCACCACCGCGCTGGCCGACGCCTTCGCCGCCGGCACCGAGAAAGCGCCCGGCTACAAGCCGCCCGAGAATGGTTTGAAGATCGGCTTCAACCAGAAGGCCGACAAGCCGCAGGGCACGATCGCGCTGGTCGGCGCCCGCATCGCGACGATGAAGGGCCCGGGCTTCGACGAGGTCATCGACAACGGCACTGTCGTCGTCGAAGGCAACCGCATCGTCGCGGTCGGCCCGGCCGCGCAAGTCCAGGTGCCGCCGCAAGCCAAGACCATCGACGCGCGCGGCCAGACCATCATCCCCGGCTTGATCGACGTGCATTGGCACGGCCCGATGGGCGACTCGGACATGATCCCGCAGCAGAGCTGGATCAACTACGCGTCGCTGGCCTTCGGCCTGACGACGATCCACGACCCGTCGAACCGCAACAGCGAGGTCTTCACCTCGTCCGAGCTGCAGCGCGCCGGGCTGGTGGTCGGCCCGCGCATCTACTCGACCGGCACCATCCTCTATGGCGCGAAGGCCAGCGTGACGGCCGTCGTCAACGGCCTCGACGATGCATTGACGCACCTGAAGCGCCAGAAGGCCGAAGGCGCGATCAGCGTCAAGAGCTACCAGCAGCCGCGGCGCGAGCAACGCCAGCAGGTGCTCGAAGCCGCACGCCAGACCAACATGATGGTCGTGCCCGAAGGCGGCTCGATGTTCCAGCTCAACATGAGCATGATCATCGACGGCCACACCGGCATCGAACATGCACTGCCGATCGCCGAGGTCTATGACGACGTCAAGCAGTTGTGGCCGCAGACCGGCGTGGGCTACACGCCGACGCTGAACGTGGCCTACGGTGGGCTCGACGGCGAGCACTACTGGTACGCCCGCACTGACGTGTGGAAACACCCGCTGCTCAGCCGCTATGTGCCCCGCACGCTGCTCGAGTCACGCGCCGTGCGCCGCCCGACCGCGCCGGAAGAAGATTTCAACGTGCTGCGCGTGGCGCGCACCGCCACCGAGCTGCAACGCAAGGGCGTCAAGGTCAACATCGGTGCCCACGGCCAGCGTGAAGGGCTGGGTGCGCACTGGGAGATGTGGATGTTCGGCCTCGGCGGCATGAGCCCGCTCGAAGCCATCCGCACCGCCACCATCAACCCGGCGCACTACCTGGGCCTGGACCGTGACCTCGGCTCGATCGAGCCCGGCAAGCTGGCCGACCTGGTGGTGATCCGCGGCGATGTGCTGGCCGACATCCGGCAGAGCGACCAGATCAGCCACGTGATGCAGAACGGCCGGCTGTTCGAGATCCCGACGATGAACGAGGTCTGGCCGCAATCCCGCCCCCGCAAACCGTTCTTCTTCGAAGGCAGTGCCGGCACCGGGATGCCGATCGACGTCGAGGCGTCGAGCCACGGCGAAGATTGACGCTCAGCCCGACCTCGGCAGCTGCACGCCTTTGGCGTAATCCGCCGGCGTCTTGCCGACCAGCTTGCGAAAGTCGACGATGAAGTGCGCCTGGTCAAAGTAGCCGAGGTCTTGCGCCAGCGCCGCCCATGAAACCGGCTGGCCGGCCTGCACGCGGGCGATGGCCTCGTGCATCCGATACCGGTTGATGACCCACTTCGGGCCGACGCCCACGCAGTCCTGGAACAGGCGCTGCAGCGAGCGCAGCGTCAGGCCGAACCGGGCGGCCACCTCGTTCGCGGAACGCAGGTCCAGGTCGTCGGCAATGGTGTCGACGATGCGCCCGGCCAGCAGCGAGCGATCATCGGCGGCCGGCAGACGGGCGCGCAGGAAGGTCGATGCGAGTTCGGCCGCCTCGTCGTCGCTGCCCGATCCGAGAACGCCGTTCAACGCGTCCGCCTCGGCCCCGAACAGCTCGCGGATCGGCATCGAGCGGTCGGCCAGGCTGGCCACGGGCGCGCCGAGCAGGTTGCGGAATGCCCCGGGGCGGAACTTGATGCCGAAGGCCATCGAGCGGCCTTCGAGCACACGCGTCCAGCGCCCCGTGTGCACGCCCCAGGCGGCGGCCGAATCCGGCTCGATGACGATGTGCACATTCGGGTGCGGCAGCGTCTCCTGCACTTGCGGCGGCAGGCCTTCGAGATCCCAGCACACGGTCCAGTAGTGTTCGACCCGGTCGGCCAGGTCGGGCGGCGGTGCGATCCGCCCGTGGGCGAATCGGCTGGTGTCGAGCCGGTGCAGCACGCCGCGGGCTTCGCGCGACAGCGGCCGTCGCGTTTTTCCAATCGTCGTCATCGGGTTCGTTGCTTCAATGTGCGGGTCAGCGCTTCACGCGACCCTGCAAATGATGATGTCATGAAAGCCCAAACAAGCTTCTTCATTGCCGCCTGGCTGGCGCTCGCCGCGAACGGCACCATCGGCGCCACACCCACCCCATCACCCTTTTCGACCCAGGAGACTCCTGTGACAGTGACAGCCCGCATCGCGGCCGGACCGTTCGAGGTCAAACTGACGCCCCAGGCACTGAGCCAAGTGGCCGAGCGCAGCAGCCTCGCGCGCATGGCACTCGACAAGCAGTTCCACGGCACGCTCGAGGCGTCGAGCACCGGCGAAATGCTGGCCTTTCGCAGCGCGACCGCGGGTTCGGCCGGCTACGTCGCGATGGAGACAGTGCGCGGCGCGCTCGATGGACGCAAGGGCAGCTTCGTGCTGCAGCACAGTTCGACGATGACCCGCGGCCAGCCGACCCAGTCGATCACCGTCGTGCCCGATTCGGGCACCGAGGCGCTCACCGGCCTGGCCGGCAGGATGGTCATCGACATCGCCGCCGGCGGCGCGCACAGCTATCGCTTCGAGTACACGCTGCCGGATTCGGCGCCCTGATCGGCCAACCCTGCCCTCACCCGGCCGTGCTTGAAGTCCGCCGTCAGTAGAACCTGACGCCAGGCCGCAGCAGCAGCTGAAAAATCAACAGCAGGCACACGACGGCGGCCAGCGGCCAGGCCATCGACCGGACGGGCCCAGCTCGGCCGGTTTGCAGCGCATCCAGGCGCCACCAGGCACCGGCCTGGAGCCAGGAGACCCCGATCAAGGTGACGACCGCCGGCACCGCAGCCACCTCGATCCACTCTCGCGGAATGCGAAACGCGACGATCATCGGCAGCGCCATCAAGGCCGGCATGGTGACCAAGCCGAAGAGGAACCTGCCCCGCCCATTGGCGGTATCGATGTGCTGCGCCGTTTCGGCCAGTTCGAACAACGGGTACCGCATCCGCAGGGCGAGCAGCGGAACGGCGGCGAGCGCCACCAGGGCCAGGGCCGTCTTGAACGCCGTGCCAAGGCCGAGGTAGTTCATCGCCATGCCAACGTCGCTCTGCGGGCTGAGCGCGCCGATGACGACCTGCGGCAGCGCCATGAAGAGCCCGCTGTAGGCCATCCAGAACAGGAACAGGCGAACCGCCATGGACCGGCTGGTGCTGCACGCCAGGATCAGTGCAGACGCGGCGCCGCTCAGCAAGATCGCCAACGCCCCCGTCCCCTGGAACAAGGCGGCCAGGGCGTTGTCGCCCTGCCAGCTGTGGTTGTTGTGGAAGAGGGTCGGTCGCAGCCCTGGCGTCAGCGCCTTGGGCAGCACCAGGAACAGCTCTTGAATGAAGAAGGTCAGGTTGAAGGCCAGCGTGTAGAGCAGCGCCGAAACGGCCGTCAGGCGCCAATCCCATGGTGACCTAACCTTTGAGCTGCCGGCCCCCTCGCCTCGTGCGCCAAGCCATCCTGTGAGACCCAGCAACCACGGCCCGGCGAGAACCAGGGCGACGGCGATGGCAATGGCGTTGGTGCTGCTCATGCCACTGCCCGCTTCAACACTTCCAAAGCCTCGGCCAGAAACTCGATCCAGTGGCTTTCGAAGCGGATGCCGGCCTTCAACACCAGGTGGTGGAGCTCGGCCTCGCGGCCTTTCGGCTCGTGGCCCTGGAAATCGCGCGACTCGATGCGGCGGTACAGCGCCAGTTTGTCCTGGTGCACTGCCAGGCGACGCTCGATCTGCTTGTCGAGCCCCGTCGGCCCGACTGCGGCTTCTGCGCGCAGCCTGACCATCAGCTCGTCGCGCAGCGCCGCGGGCTCGTCGTGCTGGTTGATCCAGCGCTTCAGTTCCTTGCGCCCGCTGGGCAGGATGCGGTAGGCCCGCTTGCGACCGCGCGTCGACTCTTCCGGCAGCGACTCGACGAAGCCGGCCTCTTCGAGCCGCGCCAGTTCGCGGTAGATCTGCTGGTGCGTCGCCTGCCAGAAAAAGCCGATCGACTTGTCGAAACGCGCCGCCAGTTCAGACCCGGAGCCAGGGCGTTCTGCCAGTGCGGTGAGCAATGCGTGCGGAAGTGACATGGTGCGAGGTTACCGGCGCATCGAGCCAGGGTTTGCCCTGATTCTGCCCTTTGTGCAACTGGTTGCATAGTCGGGACAACGTTTATGCAACTGGTTGCACTGAAGCCGTATCGAAGCCTATGAACCACTACCCTCACCTCCTCCGCCCGCTCGACCTCGGGTTCACCACGCTGAAGAACCGGGTCCTGATGGGCTCGATGCACGTCGGCCTCGAAGAAGCGCCGAACGGCTTCCAGCGCATGGCGGCCTTCTATGCCGAGCGGGCGCGCGGCGAGGTCGGGCTGATCGTCACCGGTGGCATTGCGCCGAACGATCGAGGCCGCCCGATGCATGGCGGCGCGATGCTGACCAACGAAGACGAGGCGCAGCGCCACCTGCCCATCACCCAGGCGGTGCACGCCGAGGGCGGCAAGATCGCGATGCAGATCCTGCACTTCGGCCGCTACGCCTACGATCCCAAGCTGGTGGCGCCGAGCGCGCTGCAGGCACCGATCAATCCCTTCGTGCCGCACGCCTTGAGCGGCGACGAGGTCGAAGAAACCATTGCCGACTTCGTCAACTGCGCAGCGCTGGCCCAGCACGCCGGCTACGACGGTGTCGAGATCATGGGCTCCGAGGGCTACCTCATCAACGAGTTCATCGCCGCGCGCACGAACCATCGTGACGACGAGTGGGGTGGTGCGTACGAGAACCGAATCCGCTTCCCGGTCGAGATCGTGCGCCGCGTGCGCGAGCGCGTCGGCCCCAACTTCATCCTGATCTATCGCCTGTCGATGCTCGACCTGGTCGAAGGCGGCTCGACGCTGGAAGAGGTGATCCAGCTCGCTCAGGCGATCGAACGGGCCGGCGCCACCATCATCAACACCGGCATCGGTTGGCACGAAGCGCGCATCCCGACGATCGCGACCAAGGTGCCGCGGGGTGCCTATGCCTGGGTCACGCAACGGCTGATGGGCCAGGTCGGCATCCCGCTGGTGGCCACCAACCGCATCAACACGCCCGAGATCGCTGAAGCGTTGCTGGCCGACGGCCTGTGCGACATGGTCTCGATGGCGCGCCCCTTCCTGGCCGATGCCGATTTCGTACGCAAGGCACGCGAAGGCCGCGCCGACGAGATCAACACCTGCATCGGCTGCAACCAGGCCTGCCTCGACCACACCTTCGCCGGCAAGATCACCTCGTGCCTGGTCAACCCGCGCGCCTGCCACGAGACCGAGCTCGTCATCCGCCCGGCCGACGTGCGCAAGCGTGTCGCCGTGGTCGGCGCCGGGCCCGCAGGCTTGAGCTGCGCCGTGACGGCCGCCGAGCGCGGCCACGCGGTGACGCTGATCGAATCCGGCCCTGAGATCGGCGGCCAGTTCAACATCGCCAAGCGCATCCCCGGCAAGGAAGAGTTCAACGAGACCCTGCGCTACTTCAGCCGCCAGATCGAGCTGAAGGGCATCGAGCTGAGGCTGAACACCCGCGCCACGGTCGAGGCGCTGGCCGAAGAGGGCTTCGACGAGATCGTGCTGGCCACCGGCATCGTGCCCCGCCAGCCGCCGATCGAAGGCCTCGACCACCCGAAGGCCGTGGGCTATCTGGACGTGCTGCGCGACGGCAAGGCAGTCGGCCAGCATGTGGCCATCGTCGGCGCCGGCGGCATCGGCTTCGACGTCGCCGAGTTCCTGACGCACAGCGGCGAGAGCGCAAGCCTGAACCCGGCCAAGTTCTTTGCCGAATGGGGCGTCGACCTGGGCTACACGGGCGCCGGCGGCCTGCGCAAGCCGCACCTGGAAACACCGCCGCGCAAGGTCCATCTGCTGCAGCGCAAGAAGTCCAAGGTCGGCGACCAGCTCGGCAAGACCACCGGCTGGATCCACCGCACGGCCCTGAAGGCCCGCGGCGTTGGCATGACCTCGTCCGTCAGCTACCAGCGCATCGACGACGCCGGCCTGCATGTCGCCATCGACGGCGTGGAACAGACACTGCCGGTGGACCACGTGGTCATCTGCGCCGGCCAGGAGCCGCAGCGCGAACTGCACGACAAGCTGCAGGCAGCCGGGCACAAGGTCCACCTGATCGGCGGTGCCCACGAAGCCACCGAGCTCGACGCCAAGCGCGCCATCGCCCAGGGCACCACCCTGGCGTCCATCCTCTGATGACCCGGAACAAGATCAGGAGCCCACGATGATGCAAGCCCCCGCCCATCTCCACCCCGCCGTGGCCAAGTCGCTCGACGCATGGCACACGCTGGTCGAACGCAAGGACCTCGACGCCCTTGAGGCCATCGTCCACCCCGACGCGGTGTTCCGCTCACCGATGGCCTTCAACCCCTACGGCCCGGCACCGGCACTGCTGCTCGCGCTGCGCACCGTCATCACGATCTTCAATGACTTCACCTACCACCGCCAGTTCGCCAGCGCCGACGGTCTGAACGTGGTGCTGGAGTTCAGCGCGGTCGTCGACGACAAGCAGCTCAAGGGCATCGACATGATCCGTTTCGACGAGCAAGGCCGCATCGTCGACTTCGAAGTCATGATCCGCCCGCTGAACGCACTGCAAGCACTCGGCGCCGCAATGGGCGCCCGGCTCGGCCAGGTGCTGCCGGGGTTCAAGCAGAAGGGTTGATCAGCGCGGCTGCGCTCGACAGACATCACCAACTTGCACAGCCGGCCAGCATCGCACCGCGGCTTCGAAGCCGTTGATCAAGCCGGGTTGCCCGAGGTGGACATCCGGTCGCGCAATGCGTCCTTGGCGGCATACATGTGCTCGTCGGCCAGGCTCAGCAGGCGGTCGCCATCGGTGCTTTCGTCGGGCGCGTAGGCAACGCCGATGCTGGCTGAGACGCTTCCCGTGCCGGCGGTGCCGAGATCGACCGGCTCGCGGACGGCCAGTGCCACGCGCTCCAGGATCTCGGCGCATTCGTCGCGGCTTTGCAGGTCTGTCAGGAGCAGCACGAACTCGTCGCCGCCCAGGCGCGCCACGGTGTCGTTGTTGCGGGTGGAGTTGCGCAGCCGCTCGGCGACGACCTGCAGCATCCGGTCACCCGCTGCGTGCCCCAGGCGGTCGTTCACCGCCTTGAAACCATCCAGGTCGATGAAGCAGACAGCCACGAGGCTGCCATGTCGCGAGGCCATGGGAATGGCCTGCCGCAACCGGTCGGCCAGCAGCAGGCGGTTGGGCAGGCCGGTCAGTGCATCGTGGAACGCCACCTGCTCGACCTCTTCCTGCCGTTGCTTCATGGCGGTGATGTCGAGCATCAGCCACATCGTCTCGCCGGTCTCCTCCGACACCAGGGCGCCGCTGAGGTCGATCCAGATCGGGCTGCCGTCCTTGCGCACCATTCGCAACTGGGTGCGGTAGGTGCCGCCGTCGGACAGCACCGGATAGGCGGCCTTGCCAAGGGCTTCGTACGATTCGTCGTCGAGGTAGAGCACGCGGGCGGGCTGGCCGGCCAACTCGCCGGGGTGGTAGCCGAAGATGCGCTCAAGGGCCCGGTTGGTCCATACCGAGCGGCGCCCCTTCAGACGGGTGATGCCGACGAGCTGGTTGTCGAGCATCGCCTCTTGCTGGCGGTTGAGCGCACGCAGTTGCGCCCGCGCCTGAGACAGTTCGGTGACGTCGTACATGACCGAGCGGCTGCGGAGAAAGCGGCCTTCGGGATCGCGCAGCGCCGAGGCAGAGACGCTGACGCGCCGCATCGTGCCGTCGCGGCTGACCAGGTCGAACTCGAGCGGGCCGATGTATCCCTGGGTCAGGAATGTCGAGAAGTTGGCCTCGAACAGGGCACGCCCTTCCCCGGTGAAGAAATCGCGCGGGCCGAGCCGGCCCACCGCGTCTTCCTCTGTGCAGCCCAGCCAGGCCAGGGCTGTGGCGTTGAGCTGAACGAAACGGCCGCTCGCGTCCAGCGAGTAATAGCCGCAGGGTGCGCGGTCGTACAGGTCAGAGACCGCCTCGCGGCCTTGCTGGATCTCGCCGAGCAGCTCGACGAGCGCGCGCTGGTACGACCCGGTCGACTTGAGCAGGAAGAAGATGAAGCTGCCGGTCACGATCAGCAAGGTCAGCCACGAACCGGCGAGCTGCTGGTATTGGTGTTCGTCGATGACGGCCGTGAGTCGCCCGCTCACGAAGCCGAACCCGACGAGCCCGAGGACAAGGGCGGCCGCAACGGCCATGCCCGCGCCGACGCGTGTCGAATACAGGTGACTGGCGACGAAGCAGCTCAGTACCAGCCAGAAGATGCTGGAGGCTGCCAGGCCGAACGCGAGCACGCCCGGAAGTCCCACTGCCCACAGCAGCGCGATGAAGAGGCCAGCGAGCCATGGGTAAGGCAGCCGGCGGCGCAGCAACACGATCGCCACGACCAGCGCGCCCAGCGCCACATGGACGGAATAGACCGGCAGCCACCCCGTGAACCACGAGCGCGACACCGAGATGGGCACGCCGATCGTGGCGACCAGGAACATGCCTTTCCACAACGTCTCGACGAAATCCCGCCGCAAGCGCAACAGGCGAGCGTCGAGCAAGAAGCGGGACGTCTTGTCCATGCTGGCCTTGTTAACCCCAACGATCTCGGTCAAAGCTCCCGGCGGAATGTACCCCCGCATGCAACTTGCCCGCGGCCCCTGTTCGCGTTGAGTGCCCCATTCTTCTGGAGCAGGCGACATATGGCACGTCTGGGCCGCTTGAAGCCACGGTCCGCGGCCCCCCGGTACCATCTGCCGTGACGTCCCCGGCCCGCTGTGGCCGACAGCCGGGCCCGCCACGAAGAGCGAGCGGGCGAACATCAAGCACCTCGGGAGCCAAGATGCCCACCTCCAAGGTTTCACCCACCCGCCCCGCCGCGGCGAAGACGAAGACACCCACTGCCGCTTCAGCAGCCGAGCTCATCGACGCGCGCATCCGAGAACTGGGCGACTGGCGGGGCGCGATGCTCGCCCGGCTGCGCGCCCTGATCAAGGAGGCCGATCCCCACGTGGTCGAGGAGTGGAAGTGGAGCAATCCCGTCTGGTCGCACAACGGGCTGATCTGCACCGGCGAGTCGTACAAGAAGGTCGTGAAGATGACCTTTCCGAAAGGCGCCTCGCTGCCCGACCCTTCGGGCCTGTTCAATTCCAGCCTCGAAGGCAGCACGCGGCGCGCCATCGACTTCGCTGAAGGCGCCACGCTGGACGAAAAGGCCCTGAAGGCCCTCATCCGCGCGGCGGTGGACGTCAACAAGCCGTAGGTCCAGCGCCGGACGCCGGCGGGCGTGACACCAGCGGCACCCGCTTAGTGCCGAACGCGATGGGTCTCAGCCGTTGGGGCTCTGTTTCTCGGCTCGTGCGCCGAACCAGCGTCTCTTCACCGGCGTGAACTGAACCGAGATCGCGTGTCTGCCGACGACGCGCCAGAGCGCATCCATGCGCTGCACATCGTCGGGGGTCAAAAGGGCCTGCCTGGCTTGCAACTCGGTCAGGCCGTCGATCAGGGCCCTGACGATTTCCGGCGTGGCGCCGAAGGACTCGACCAGTTGCTCCAGCGTGTTCAGCTGGTCCGCAATCTCTTGATCTTCAACTTGCAGGCCGTCGTGCGTAGGCGTGGTCGCATGGCCCTGGAACGGGTGGCGAAGAAGGCTCATGGGCGGTCGCTCCGAGTGATGGGCTTACATCGGTGCTTGCACTGCGCATGCAGTCTCCCGCCGGGCACGCCGGCTGGCAAGAAGCGGCGCGTGAACTGTTGCGAATCCGCCCGTCACCCACGCTTGGGACACAGGCTCAGTTCATGAGCCTGTGACGACGTCTTATGTTCTCTTCAAGGGAGAACCACGATGACGATGAACAAGATTCGGCCCGACGGGCACAACGCCGCCAACAACGCCACCAACAACGCTGCCGACACCCTGGGTTGGCGCCAGACTTCGACACGCCGTACGCGCCGCGTGTTGGCCGGCCACGCCGCCTTGCCGACAAGACGGGTGCGGCTGTGGTGGCCCGCCGTCTTTCGCCCCGGTTCGCGCCTGCGCCGCTCGGCCGTCCTTCTTCACAGCCGGTGGTTCCGCAAGCCGGAAGGTGCGCTGCACTGACACCTGTACAGCCGGATCAGGCGCGTTCCGGCTGCGCATCCAGCGTCAGCAGATCGCGGCCGCCATGCGCCGCGCGCACCACGCCACCGAGCACGAACTTGCCGCCGCCATAGCGAACGGCCTCTGCAGCGCTGTCGGGCTGCGACATTTGGTCTTGGCGTGCGGCCGGCGAGTAGCGAGCCTCGCCGGCCACGTTGCTGTCGGCGGTCATCTGGTTGGTCTCGTTGACGAACAGGCGGAACGGCTGCCAGTTGGCCTCGTTGTTGACCTCGTTGGCGATGCTCTGCCGCAAGGCCTGGATCTCATGCGCCATGGTCTGCGGCGGCTGCGAACCGCGCGCGCCGTGCTCCTGCACGCCGCGTTGCAGCACGTCCAGCCGGGCCACGAAAGCGTTGATCGTCTCGGCGGCCTCGGTGCGCAGGTTCTTGCGTTCGATGAACATGCGGTTCTTGCCGGGCGGCAGGTTGGCCAGTTGCTCCATGAAGGTGTTCAGCGCCGCATCGCCGTTTTGCAGGCGACCATCGGCACCGCGCTCGCCCAGGCGAGGCGTCCACTCTTCGCGCTTCGCGTTCAGGAGCTTGAAGAAGTCGCTCTCGACGGCCACCTCGCGGTGCTTGAACGAGATGTTGGGGTTGATGCGCCCGTCTTCGGTGGTCAACCGCACCAGCCCGTTCGAGGCGCCGAAGATCATCTCCGACTCGACGCCGATCTTGCTGCGCGACAGCAGCATCACCGAGCCACCGTCCTGCGTCTTGATGACGGGGTGGGTGATGCCGACATCGGCGCTCGCCGAGCCAGTCGCCTTGCTCGCGCTCGTGCCCTGGAAGGCCTGCGTCGCACCCGCGCTGTCGCGGGCCTTGCCGCGGTTGAAGAAGGTGTGCTTCACGCCGACACCCACCTGCGTGCCCAGCAGCGTCTTCTTGTCGTCCGGCCCCAGCTTGACCCCGGCGATGCCGTCGGCTTGCAGCGACCAGTTCGCCGACGTGGCCGCACCGCGGTTGTAGCCGAACGAGATGTCCTTGTAGTCGCCCAGCGCGTTGACCACGCCTGTCCACATGGCATTCGCGTCGGCGGGTTTCTGGGCCCCGCTGCCGGCCAGGTCGAAGACGGTGTTGACCACCATCTCGGTCATGCGTTTCCAGTTGGCGGACTGCATCCGGGCCTCGTCTTCGGGTTTCAGGTGCTGGTGTTCGCTGCCTTGCTTGTTGGTGCGCACCATCAACCCCGTCGACGAGGCGTGCGTTCCGCCGAGCCGCGCCATGGCGCCGATGCTGTAATCGCCCACGCCCTCGGTGAGGCCTGCACGCACGCCGACGCCAAGCGAGGCGCCCTGGCGAGACTCCTTGCCCAGGTAGAGCACCCCCGTGTTCGACGCCACGCCCGCGCGCAACACGGTGGACTTCGTGTGGTCGTATGAGCCCTCGACCACCGGCGTGATGCCGACGGTGTGGTTGTTGACGCTCACGCCCGCCGGCGAGAAGCCGACGCGCCCGCTGATCGCGTTCTTGCGGCCATCGCTGTAATCGGCCACGTCGCCACTGGCCACCACCGACACCAGCAGTTCTCTGAGAACCTCCCGACGTTGCGCCAGGTCGCCACTGTCGAACCTGCGCTGCATGTCGCCGAGTTCGCTGACGAAGCTGCCCTTGCCCTGGAGCATGTCGAACGATTCGCGCAGCTTGGTCAGCGCCGGATCGGCGGCAGGCACCGGCCCGGTTGCCCGCTTGCCCAGCCAGGTATCCAGCAATTTCGGCGTTAGCGGTACAGCCAGATGGGTGCCGCACTCGCGGCGGGCCAGGTCTGCATCCAGTGCCGGCCCCTGCCCCGAAGCCGCTGCCGGCATCACGCCCGCCAATTGTCCGGCGCGCTGCGTCACGTCGGCTGGGGCCAGGTTGACCTTCGCATACGGGTCGGTCGCGCCGGCCAGCTGTTCGTTCCACAGCTGCAGCGTTGCCAGCCGGACGAGACCCCGCGTGCGGTCAGCCGCTGGCATCGCTGCCATGCCTTGGCGCAGGTGGTTTTCCAGCAGCGTGGCGCTGTCGGTCAGGGTCGTGCCGAGTTGCTTCTTGTACTCTGCCGGCACCTGGCCCAGGTCTGCCCCCAGCGGGCCCGCCTGCAACAGCGTGGTCAGCGGCGACATCTCCTTGCCGGCGACGCGCTGGGCCAGCCGTCCGAAACGGCCGAGGGCAGTGGCCATGCTCGGTTTTTCCGCGGCCGCCAGGTCGATGTACTTGACGAACTTGTGCAGGCGCCGCGTCATCGCGTTGAAGTCCGAGCCCTGGCCGCTTTCGGTGAAGCCATTGCGCAACGCCACGTAGGCCGCCTTGAATTCGGGGTGCTGCTCGGCCTCGCCCGCCGCGCGCGCCATGTTGGCCGCGGCGTACTTCAGCGCCTGGCTGGCCAGCGTGGCCGGATCCTCGCGCCTGGCCTTGCCGGTGCCGAGCCTGCCCGCGTCCAGCAGGTGGCGCGCACCGGCAGCGTTGTCGATCGCCGCGAGCACGTCCTGCGTGGTCTGGTTGCCGCCGACGTTCAGCTTGCCGAGCAGGCTGGTCTCGGCGCGCAACCCGAGCTTGTAGTGCTCGACCACGCGCTCGGCCTGGGCACGCGCAGGGTCATCGGCCGCGGGCAATGCCAGCCCCTGCATGTGCATCAGCGCTTCCATGCCCGCCTGCGAGCCGGCCAGCACCCGGCGGGCGGCATGCGCCATCGCCACGGTCTGCGGGTCCTGGCTGACGGCGGTGCCGCGCGGCTCGGTGGCCATGGCGGCCAGTGGCGATGCAGCGGCCGGGTCACGCGTCGTCACGCCAGGCAGGGCGGGCTTGTCGTTCCAGAGTTGGTTGTAGACGTTGGCCGCCACCGCCGGGTCCGACGTGACCGCACTCAGCGCCGAGGCGATCAGCAACGCCTCTTCGTGGCGCAGCGGGTGGCCGTCGTGACGGCCCACCGAATCGGGGTTAGGGTGGTCCAGCAGCCGGTTGGCCAGCACGGTGGGCGCCAGGCCGACCAGCGTGGCCGCATCGGCGGCAGGCGCGTGGAACAGTTGCGAGACCTCCCTGGTGAAAGCCACGGCGGAGCGCATCGCCTCGGGCGTCGCGGCCGGCTCGTTGGCGCCGCCGAACAAGCGGGTGGCGGGCTGTCCGGCCAACTGCCCCGCCGCGGTGGCGCCGGCCGTGGTGGCCTTGCCGTCGATCGCCTTCTGCCCGCGGTTGCCGAGCGCCGCATCGGTGACGGTGCGACCAGGGGCATGGCCGCCGTTGAAGGTGGTCGGGTTTGAGTTGGCCGTCGAATACGTCAACGCGCCGAGGGTGACCTCGACCTTCGCCGGCCCGGTGCGGTTCACATAGCCTTGGCGGACCCCGCGCGCACCGTCGGCAGCGCGCTGCATCAAACTGCGCTGCGGTGGCGCGTCCGCCGGCTGCGCGGCGGCCCGCGGCTCGATCTCGTTGAGCAGCGCCGTGATGGCCGTCTGGATGTGTTGCGCGGCGGCTTGTGCCGGGCCCTCGGTGCGCCCGGCTTCGTCGCGCGCCGTCTGGGCATGGGTTTCGGCGCCATGGGCCACAGCCTGCTGGCCGTCACGCGCGGCTCCGTCGGTGTTGGCCCAGGTCTGCAGTTGCGCGAGTTCGTCGTGCAGCGCCTGCTGCCGTGGCCGCTGTTCGGCGATGCGGGCATCGAGCCCGTTCAGCGTCCCCTGATGCCGCGCGATGGCGGCATCGGCCTGGGCCAGCTCTTGCCTCGCACCTTCGAGGTCTCGACGGGCATGGGCGGCGTTCTGCCTGACCTGCGCCAGCTGCCGCTCGTTGGTGGTTCGCTCCTGACGCGTCGTCCGCAACTCGAGCACGGCGTCTCGCCGATCTTGCCGCACCGGGTGGTCCCGCCCGCGGCCCAGCGCCCGCATCAACCCGGTGCGGGTCTTCAGCGTGTCGATGTGCTGCTGTTGCTGCTGGATCTCGCCAGAGAGGCGGGTGCCCTCGGCGCCCGCACGGTCGAGCCTGGCCTGGTGCCTGTCGACATTGGTCAGCGCTTGTTCACGGTCCTGCCGCAGGTCGCCACCAGCCCTGAGCCGGGCCGCCGCCGTGTCGCGTGTGGCCTGCAGTTGGCCGATGGCCTGGTCCTGGTGAGCGGAGTCTTGCGCGACCCGGCTGCGGTGCGCGACGCTCAGCGACAGGTCGGCCAGGGTGGTGTGCTGCCGCCGTGCATCGTCTGCTGCCGGCACCACGCTGGTCGCGGCGCGTTCGTGTGCTTGCACCGCGGGCAGGTGGGTGGCGAACGCAGCCTGGGCCTGCGCGCGAGCGGCTTGCAGTCGCGTGACAGCCTGCTCGGCCTCGGTGACGGCGGTTGTCGCGCCATGCAGCCGATCCTGCGCCGTGGTCAGCCTCTCGGTCGCGGCCTGCAGATCGTGCGCGTATTGACCGATGGTCCCGTCCAGGCGTCCGATAGTCTGCTGCAGCCGGTCCCGGGCCTGCTGCAGGGGCTGCAGATCCGGCGCAGCCGGGGCCGCATTGGACGCCGCAGGGGGTTGGGCTGAGCCGGGGGCCGGTGCGGATGGTGTGGCTGGAGTGGCCGCGGCCTGCGCTTGCGCGCGAGCTTGCGCCAGCGCCTGCTCGGCCCGCTGCAAGTCGAGCGTCAACGTCACCCGGTCCTGCGTGGCCTGCTGGTGGAGGCCGCCGATGCGCGTGTGCTCGGTACCGGCACCGGTGTGTTCGGCCTGCGCAGCCTGCTGCTCGCCGCGCGCGGTGGCCAAGGTCGCCTGCCGATCTTGCAGCGCCTGCTGGGCGGCCTGATCGACCCGATCGCATTGATGCTGCAAGGCCTGGGTGCTGTCACGCGCCGCCTTGGCGATGCCACCGTCGAGCGCCTGCCGGTCCATCAACTGGGGCAGCCGCACCTCGGCCGCCTGAGCGGTCTGCACGGCGGCCACCGTGCCGGGTGTCATCGCCGTGGCGGGCGCCAGCACCGGCGCGGGCTGCCAGCCCTGCGGCTGCGGCAGCATGGCCGTGCGGGGCCGCGCTGTGCTCGCCGGGCCGCGCGCACGCCCCGTCAGGCCACCAGCGCCGGGCGCCCCTGGCCCGGTCTGCGGCACCTGTGGCGCTGAGACGGGGTTGGTCGCGCTGCTCGTCGGTGCAAGCACCGGCGTCGGCTGGGTCTGAGATCCGGTTCTCAACGGGTCCATGGCGCCTTCGATCTGACACACGGGGTGGTCCGAGCGGCTCATTGGGCGGCACGCCAATGCAATGGGCGAGACACCGACGCGAAGCGGCATCGCATACGGCGAAGTTCAGCACGCGCGCCAGTACCATGACGATCATTGCCCGAGCTCGGCCTGTCGCGCCGCATAACGGCTCAGTTGGGTCGCATTGCAGTTCGTCGCAGTGCACTCGCCGGGCCATCGGCCTGCAGCGACAGTCCAGGCCTTCGCAACATGCTGCCCCACTAATCCATGAGACCCACGTTCTTCTACTGCGGCATCGCATTGGCCGTTTTCAGCCTGGCTGGCGCAGCATCGGCGCAGGCCACGCAGGCCGCACCGGCGCCTTTGCATACCGAGTTGACGCTGACCCACATCGCTGCCGACAAATGGCGCGCCGACTATGTGTTCGCGGAGCCGGTCACGGCCGTTGAATGGGGTGCACAGGTCGGCCCATACCGCAAGCAAGCCTGGCGCTCGTTGACACCGGGGGTGGAGCTGGTCGCGCATGAAGACAACGAAGGCATGCGCAGTGCCGCACCGCTGACCCGGCTGAGCCTGGAAGTCAGTGCCTACGATGGCTTTACCGAGGCCCAGTATTCGCCGATCGACCGCTTCTCCGACGGCGGTTGGGATTTCTATGTTGGTTTTCTGTACGGCGCGCTGAGCCAGGGCGGGCGCGAGCGCACCATGGACGTTGCGCTGCATCTGAGCGGCCTGGCCGGCGAAACGGTGATCGCGCCCAGCAAGCCCGGTACCGAACTGATGGGTTATGCCTATTTCGGCCCGAGCAAACCGGTGCGCATGGGCGGGGTGAACGTCATCATCGATCCGAAGACACCCGCCTGGCTGCGAGAAACGCTCGAGCAGACCACCGCCAAGGTGTCGACGTTCTATGAAGAGGCGTTCCAGCGAAAGCTGCTCGATACGCCCTTGGTCGCGGTGGCCATGGTCGGGTTCGACGGGCCGCCCAAGAGTTTCAACTTCAAGGGCGGCGTGGCGGGTGGCGGCCTCGCCTATCGCCTGCAAGGGCCCGGGCTGGTCGACGACCACCCCAAGAAGCGCAGCTTTGTGGCACGCCTGGTGGCGCATGAAATGGCGCACCTGTGGCAGGCCAACCTGAAGCGCGGCGGCATCGGCGAAGAAGACGCCTGGATCCACGAAGGCGGCGCCGAGGCGATGATGTTGGTGGCCCTGCGCGCGACCGGCATCCTGACGGACGAAGAGAGCGAGCAGCACGCACAAGCGCTGCTCGCCGAATGCGATCAACTCAAGGACGACGTGACCGTCTATCGCGGCCTCTACGCCTGTGGGTTCAAGCGCTTCCACGGCTATGCGATGGCCCCGGTGCCGCTTTGGCGCGCCATGATGACCCGCAGCGAAGGCAGCGGCGAGTTCTATTCAGAGCCGATGATCCGGGCCATTCTCAAAGGCGCCCAAACGCAGCAGTAGCCGGACTATCGGCTGGCGCGTGCACCGTCCATTTTTGACGTTATGTCAGGCACGCGCCCTGAGCGCCTGAACATCACGCGCCGAAGTAGCCCGGCTGATCCAGATCCGCGAGCAGCGTCGGGCCGGCCGGTTGCCAGCCCAGCAGCTCGCGGGTCCGTTGGCTGGAAGCCGCCATGTCGGCGCCGGCAAAGTGGGCGAACCAGCCGAAGTGCTCGCGCCCACGCGGCTCCACCGGCAGGCCCAGCCGACGGCCGATGACCTCGGCAATGGCCTTGAACGGGACGGCCTCATCGGCCACCGCGTGGTAAACCGGCTGCGTCACATCCTCTTCCAGCGCAAGCCGGTAGACGCGGGCGGCGTCCAGCCGATGCACCCCCGACCAGAAGTTGTCGACGCCTTCCAGGTACGCCGACACCCCTGTCTCACGCGCCAGGCGCACCAGGATCGGGATGAAACCATGGTCGCCCACGCCATGCACGGAAGGCGCCAGGCGAACGGTGGCCACCTTCCCTCCGATGATCGACCTGGCGGTGGCTTCGGACAGCCGCGGCGACCCGGCATTTGGAACATCCGCTTCGGTCGCACCGCGTGGCAAGCCGAGCAAGCCGGACGTGACGAGCAGCGGGCGCCCCGAGCCGACGAGCGTGCCACCCAGTGTGGCGATGACCCGCCGATCCTGGTCGCAGCCGGCTTGGAAATTCTTGAAGTCGTGGTTGAACGCGGTGTGGATCACGGCGTCGGCTGAATCGGCCGCGACGGTCAGCTCCTTCAGATCGTCAAGCGATGCGAGGACTGCCTTGGCGCCAGCCTTGACCAGCGCCGCTGCCTTTTCTTCAGAGCGCGCGAGGCCGGTCACCTGATGGCCAGCCGCGACGAGATCGTTGACGATGGCCGACCCGACCCAGCCAGTGGCGCCGGTAACGAAGACGTGCATGGTGGTTCCTCGATTCACGACAGACGAATGGAGAGCGCTCGGGGGATCGATGCGACTGCGGGGCTGGTCGCCGCCTGCGCCCGCGCGAAAAGACGCGCCAGGAGCGGCGCCAAAGGGGTTGTTGTCAATGAGTTCATGGTCACTTGTTGCGGGTGAAGAGCCCGTGGCGTTTATAGAATACGATCAATCCGTCGCATTCGCTATTCGCATTCCGGCGCCCGCCGCCACACCGCCATGCCCACACGCAAACTGCCCCAGATCTCCTCTAGAAAGCTGCCGCAGCAGGCCCGTTCGACCGACCTGGTGGCGGCCATCCTTCAGGCTGCTGTTCAGGTTTTGGCGAAGGAAGGCGCCCACCGGTTCACCACGGCCCGCGTCGCCGAGAAGGCGGGGGTCAGCGTGGGGTCGGTCTACCAGTACTTCCCGAACAAGGCGGCGATCCTGTTCAGGCTCCAGGCCGATGAATGGCGCGAGACAGCAGAGACACTCAGCCGGATCCTCGAGGATCAAAAGCGCCCGCCGCTGGAGCGCCTGCGCCTGTTGGTGCTCACCTTCATCAAGTCTGAGTGTGAAGAGGCCGGCATGCGCGTGGCGCTGAACGACGCAGCACCGCTGTACCGCGACGCGCCAGAGGCCCAGCAGGCCAAGGCAGCGGGGAACCTGGCCGTCGAGCGCTTCATGCAAGAAGCCGCACCGAACGCGACCGAAGCGGCCCGCTCACTCGCCGGCGAACTGGTGCTGACCACGCTGAGCGCGGTGGGCCACGATTTCTCGGCGAGCCCGCGAACGAGCGGCGAGATCAAGACCTACGCCAACGCAGTCGCCGACATGTTCTGCGCCTACGTCAGCAGCCTGGGGCTTACCGAGAAGCAGCCCACCGGGAAGCCGAAGCCCGGCCGCCGCCGAGCGCCTTGAAGACAGCGATGCGCGGTGCGCCTCACGCCACCGGATCAGCGCGCAAGATGAATTGGTGCCGATCGTCGAGTGCGACGCGGATCGCCAGCTGACCAAGCGCATTGATCGACACAGGGTTCAACGCGAAATCGACGACTGTGGCGCCGAAGAGGGTGTCGCCAAGGCCGAGCGCCCGGTGGTGGACCGGATCGGGCCCGGTGTAGATGCCGAGTTGCCCGCCCGTGGGCGTTCCATAGAAGGCAACCAGTCCGGCGTTGTTGATCAGGGCGCCGCGAAAGCTCTCGAACCCCGCTTCGGCGTCGACCACGCACGCCAGCTGGCCCGAGGCCGCATTGAATACCGCCCATGCACCCGAGGTGCGCCTGGCGACAAATGCGACGTCGCCTCGGTCATTGACCATCGGAAAGCGCGCCATCTCTTCGAACCCGTCGCCCGTCGTCGCAACGGCGGCGCACTGCTCACCTCGGTGGACGAAGATGCCTTGGCCTTGGTCGGGCAGATCCGCGCGGAACACGACGTGCCCGTCGTTATTGACCACCGGCAGACCTTCGAACCTGCTGAACCGATCGCCTGCCTCGGCGATCACACGAAACTGGGCGCCACGCCACACACCGATGCAGGCCTGACCATTCGGCGAGGTCGCACGCACGGCAACGTCGTCGTGCTCATTCATGGTGGGGCCCAACGGCCCGATGCTGCTGAGCCCATGCCGCGCGTCGGTGGCGGTCATGCTGCCATCGGGCTGCACCAGCAGGACGGCCTGCTCGCCGCTCTTCAGCGTTGCGTAGACGGCGAGTTTGCCCGCCTGGTTGATGTCCGGGTGGCTCGAGAACAACCGGGCCGGGCAAGCGGCAGACGCCGTCACGCCGACATCGGCGATGGACGTGCCGCCGCTCGTGAAGACGCCGCTGTGCCCATCGCCCAATGTCGCCTGGAAGGCCACCACCCCATCGTCGTTGATGGAGGCCACGTAAGGCGCGAAGTCGACGAAGCGGCCATCGTTGGTGGCGATGGGCGTCAACGCGTAGCGGCTGAAGTCCAGAACCATGCCTTCCCTTCGATTTTCGTCTGCGCCCGATCGCATCCCTGCACCGGTCTTGAATCGTATCGCCATCGCGCGGGCACGCTGGGCCTCGGGACCACACCGCAACGTTCTTCGGCGATGCCTTCGATGCGCTGCCGGTGCGCTACCGGTGTGAGTCGCTCGGCCTGTGCGCCCGGCAGTCATGGGCCGTGTGGGCCGGGTAGAGCGCCAGCATCGCAGCCGTCACCCCATTGGTCCACCCGAAGCCATCCTGCAAGGGGTATTCGCCACCCCCGCCACCATGGGTCGAGTCGTGCTCGACGGTTCGCAACGCGTACTTCTCGACCAACTTGCCCTCGCGTTCGTACAAGGCCGCAACGGTGGAGAGCCAGCGGTGGGCAATGGTGTCGGCCAGCTCATATTGGCCGTAACGGCGCAGGCCTTGCACCGCCATCCACTGCAGCGGCGCCCAGCCGTTGGGGCGGTCCCATTGCTGGTCGCTGCGGCACTCGGTGGTCGACAGCCCGCCGGGGGCCAGAAGACGCTGCTTCAGGGTGTGCGCCAAGGCCGCGGCCTGCCCGTCGTCGCACAGGCCAACGAACATCGGCACCGCGCACGCCGCCGTCAGGCAGCTGCGCCGCGCGTCACGCCTCCAGTCGTGGTCAAAGTAGGCGGCGTGCTCGTCGTCCCACATAAGTGCCTGGATGGCGGCGCGGCGGCGCTTGGCGTGCTCTTCAAAGGTGCGCGCCGTGGCGGCGTCACCGGTCTGCTGGGCGAGTGAGGCGATCTGCCGTTCCAACCGGTACAGCAAGGCATTGAGATCAACCGGCAGGATGTCCGTGGTGCAGATGCTGGCCAGCGAGCAGCCGGCCGCTTCGTCTTGTCGCGTCACGCCGGCTGCGGGCTCCGCGAGCCAGCGCGTGGAAAAGTCCCAGCCCGATTCGCAGGCGGCCCGCAGGTCCCGGTACACCTGCGCCGGCGCCCGTTGGCTGCCGCGGGCAGTCGTGACGTCTTCCAGCCATGATTCTTCACGGGGCGCGTCACGGTCGTCCCAGTAGCGATTGAGCAGGCCGCCATCGGCCAGGCGCACCACCCGGTCGCACGCCTGGCCGATGGGCAGCCCCACCGCCCCGCGCATCCACCACGCATGCTCCTGGCGCAGCTGCGGCAGCAAGGCGGTGGCATGGCAGACGCCCTGCTCCAACGCCAGCTCGACCATGAGAGCGAACATCGGCGGTTGCGAACGCCCGAGGTAGTAGGTGCGCGTGCCGTTGGGCACGTGGCCATAGGTGTCGATCAGGTAGGCGAAGTTCTCGACCATCCCGGCCAGCAAGGGCTTGTGGCCATCTGCCGCCAGGCCGAGCATCGTGAAGTAGGAGTCCCAGTAGTACAGCTCGCCGAAGCGGCCACCCGGAACGACATAGGGATGAGGCAACTGCAGCAGCGATGACGCCGGTGGATGCGCCTGCGGATGCCGCGTCAGCACCGGCCACAGAGATGCGATGTGCTCACGCAGCGGCTGCCCCGGCACGGATTCATACTCGGTCGGCTCCGGCTGCAGCGAGCGGAAGTGCGCATGCACGAAGCGCGAGAGGTCGAAGCCCGGCACGGCGGACTCGGCTCGATAGGCCGCAAGAATGTCGGCCGGCGTGCCCATGGGCGCACAGTCCACAAACGTCTTGCTGTCGTCGAAGACGCGGCCTTGCTGGACGGCGACGAACAGTTCCTCGTAGCGGTCCGCAGGGGTCAACGCGTCGGGCGCCGGTGCGCGGCCCGCACGATCGAGACGCTGGCCGACCGAAGACGCGCCTGCAATGTGTGGTGGCTCGGGGCTGTCGTTCACTGCTCGGCGTAGCTCCACAGCAACCCGCCATCCACCACGATGGTGGTGCCGGTGACATAGGCCGCATCGTCTGATGCGAGAAAGGCCGCGGCACCGGCCACGTCGCCCGGTACACCGAGCCGGTTCAACGGGATGTTGGCGAGCAGCGGTGCCATCAGTTTCGGATCGCGTGTCAGCTGTGCGTTGATCGGGGTGTCGATGGCGCCCGGTGCGATGTTGTTCACCGTGATCCCCTCAGGCGCCAGCTCGATCGCGAGATTGCGCATCATCATCTTCAGCCCGCCCTTGCTCGCGCAATAAGGCGTGAAGTTTGGAAAGGGAAGCTCCTCGTGCACCGAACTGATGTTGATGATCCGCCCACCGCGCCCGGTGCGGCGGCACATCGCAGCGAAGGCCTGGCAGAGAAAGAAGGGGCCCTTGAGATTCACCGCCAGCACGCGGTCGTAGTCGGCTTCCTTCACGTCGATGAAGGGAGCTCGCTTCTCGATGCCCGCGTTGTTGACCAGGACATCAACAGGCCCCAGCTGATCGACCACCCGCTCGAATGCTTGCCGCATGGCAGCGGGCTGCGAGACATCGCAGACGGCTGTGACGCATCGGCACCCAAGCGAGACGATCTGTTCTCGCGTGGCCGTCGCGCGCTCGTCGTCGTGCAGCGCATTGATCGCGACATCGGCCCCCTCTTGCGCCAAGCGCAGGGCAATCGCCTGGCCTATGCCCTGTGTGGCCCCGGTGACGAGGGCAATCCTGTTTTGCAGTCTCATGACGCTCCTGGTGCAGTGTTTGATGCTAGGCGGAACTTAAGAAAACCGATGAATTTGATCGTCTGGCCAGGCGCAAACCACAGCGATGCCCGGTGGCATCGCGAGGATTTGCAACGACGCCAGGCGGACAAAGGCGCGGTTTTATGTTCCGCATAGCGTCGAACACTGCACCAGGAAAGGCTGTTGTCAGACGGACTACGCGCCGTGTGTTTTGTTCCCTCATCGCGGCGATCGCAGCGCCGAGGCGATGCTGCTGGTGGCCCTGTCGTGGCGCGCCATGCCGGCCGGACACCTACACTGATGATCACCACACGCCAACCCGCCCCTGTGCCCATGAACGTTGCCCTGGTGTGCCCCGATCAACAGCGCCTTCTGCCACGGGCCGTTGCCAGATGAAGCCAGCGGCTGCCCCCTCCCCGCTTGGGCACAGGCTCGCCCGCCCAGAAGACCTGGGCGCGCTGCGCGAGCTGATGAACGCCGCCATTTCCGAGCTGCAGAAGCCCTTTCTGGACGACCGCCAGATCGCATCGAGCCGAACCATCATGGGGCTCGACACGCAACTCATCGAAGACCAGACCTACTTCATCGTCGAATCGGGCGGCAAGCTCGCCGGCTGCGGCGGCTGGAGCCGCCGAGCCACGCTTTACGGCAGCGACCAGTCACCCGGCCGCAGCCCTGCCCTGCTGAACCCGACGCTCGACGCAGCACGGGTACGCGCGATGTACACCCACCCAGACCACACCCGCAAGGGCGTCGGCCGCCTGATTCTCGGGCTCTGCGAGGCCGCCGCCAGGAGCGAAGGCTTCCGCACTGCCGAGCTGATGGCCACGCTGGCGGGCGAACCGCTCTACCGCGCCTGCGGCTATGAGGCCGTCGAGCGCGTCACCGACGACCGCGGCGGGGTTGCCGTGCCCCTGCTGCGCATGCGCAAGCCGTTGTAGGGCCCCAAGAGCCCCGCAGCGAGATATCTACACTGATGCCCCCAATCGTTGCGCCTGCTGTATAGCCAGCCGTCATGAGCGAATCTTCATTGTTGTGGGGCGTTCTGTTCGGCGCCGTGGGTCTCGGGTACTTCGTCTACGGGAAGAAACAGCGCGCGCTCGTGCCGTTGATCTGCGGCGTCGCGCTGATGGCGCTTCCCTATTTCGTTTCCAACGCCTGGCTGCTTGGCGCCCTGGGTATCGCCATTGCAGCAGTCCCATACTTTGTGAGAGATTGAGCATGCTTGACGTCTCTCTCAGTGCAACGTCTCGCCACATGCCATAGGCCGCTGCACGGCAAACGCCGAGTCGACCTCGCTATCACCTCTCTTCAACCACGGGAGTTCACTGCCATGCGCCAATTGTTTGCTTTCATAGCTTCGCTCGCCTTGGTCGGTTGCGCCACAGGGCCCGTGTCACTTCCTGTCGAGAACCTGGCGGCGTCCGCACAGACCCCGGTCGAAGACCTGCGCCCAAAGGACGAGGGAACTCGGGAAATCTTCAGCCTGCTGATTACAAGCGATAGCTACGGCTATGCCCGACTTGCCCAGGACCGTACGGATCCCACCGGCCCGCGGCTGTTTGCCCATCGTCTTCAAGAAAAGTATGGCGCCGGGTCCGTGCCTCCAACCAAGTTGCTCCACTTTGCGGTGTACTTGAACAATCGTGCTGAGCTCAAGAGTGCAGCGCTGGGTGCCGCATTTGGAGGCATCATTGGCGCCGCCATCACCAGCGGCATGGTCGTACGCGAAGGCGATACCGTCCACACCATGGTCGACGCAGCAAGCTTTGCTTCGCTTGCTGGCGAGAACGAATACAAGCGGGCCCTCTACACAGACGCCGAACTCAAGGCCGGTACGTCCGCCTTCGTCATCTTCATCGAAAGCGAATCGCAAGGGCAACGTCGCTTCACGCGCACCGTCTCGCCCATCAAGCCCACACAAGAAGGCCAGAAGATCCCGCTGCACCAGGCCTTGGACGCTGCCATTCACTTCCACCTGAATCCCTGAGGGTTTCAAGGCAAGTGGACACTCGAATGGTCTGAGGAGAAGACTTCGCCAAAGCGTTCGCGCTGACATCCGAGCCAGCGTCTTCAAGCAGCCTGGTCGGGACGAAAAAAAACCGGCTCAGGAGAGCCGGTCATTCGCGGGGAGCCGCTGGTTCAGTAGCGACCGCCGCCAAAGCCGCCCGTGCCGTAGCCGACAT